>VFQP010001067.1_pt1 | contig 40819 bp, 33 predicted proteins | sample 3512351 | NCBI WGS metagenome assembly VFQP01 (sample SAMN10412372, study PRJNA504923) | tailings metagenome | isolation source: Relicate 1 Philex TSF1 revegetated site | place: Philippines: Tuba, Benguet | collected 2017-08-29
CGCTGAGATTGTGCTCTACCATCAATGTGGTACGGCCCTTTGCAACGCGTCGGATCAGGTTTGTGATGCGCCCGACATCCTCATGCCCCATGCCGGCCGTCGGCTCGTCGAGGAGCATGACTTCCGGATCAAGGGCGAGTGTTGTCGCAAGCTCCAGCGCGCGCTTGCGGCCATAGGCAAGCTCTGAGGCCTTCACGTCGGCAAAGTCCTCGAGGCCAACGGCCTCTATCAATTCGTAGGCCCTCGCCTCCAGTTCCTTCAGGACGCTCTTGTTGCGCCAGAAATCGAAAGAGTCGCCGCGCTCGCGCTGCACGGCGAGCCGCACGTTCTCGAGCACCGTCAGGTTCGGGAACGTCGCTGAGATCTGGAAGGAGCGCACCATGCCGAGACGCGCGACGCCATCCGACGGGAGGCCGGTGATGTCCTGTCCGTTGAGCCGTATCACACCCGCCGTTGGCTCGAGAAACTTCGTCAGGAGGTTGAAGCACGTGGTCTTGCCCGCGCCATTGGGGCCGATCAGCGCGTGGATGGAGCCGCGCTCCAGGGCCAGCGACACGTTCGAAACAGCGCGAAACCCGCTGAATTGCTTGGTCAGTCCTTCTGCTTCCAGGACGTAGTCCACTGCGAGTGCCTCCCGACTATTGACTTGCTGGAGCGGTGCGTGCCGCCCGGGCGTTGGCGGCTACTAGTAGCCGTCGACCGGCGACTCGCCAAGAGATCTTGGATCAAGAGGCTAATTGCCGTTCGGCAGTTTCTTCTGTGCCAACTAGAGACCGAGCAGATGCTCGACGCGGATTTGGAGTTCGTGGATACGACGTCTCGTCGAGTGGCTCGTGACGGCGGCATCGCTTGCCTCGAAGTGGTGCCCGACACGCTGAGCCATCAACGCTATATCCTTCGCGGTGCGCATGACAACCTTCCGCAGTAGACCCACACCGAGGTCATCGTGTCCCAAGGCGCGGCGTCGGGGAGCCCGGCAGCCGGGGTCCGATCGGCGGCGTAGCCAGATGGAATATTGACCGGAAGGATGATCGTCGCCATCGTGGTTGCGGGCCAACGCAGCAGCCAACGGCAGGGACGTGTTTCATGAGGGAAATCGGGCGACTGGAGCTGATCCGAGAATCCCTCGTCGCGGTCGTCAATGAGATGCGGGCCAATGTCATCCGCAGCTCCTACTCGTCGATCATCTATGAGGGTCACGATTTCTCCTGTGCCCTCGTCACGGCGGACGGACGTCTCGTCGCGCAGGGCGATGCCGACAATCCCATCCATATCTTCGCCGTCCCCTATTCGGCTGCTGTGGTCGCGAAGATGTTCGCCGACGACATTCATCCGGGCGATATCTACCTGCACAATGACCCTTACACGGGCGGCACGCATCTCAACGACGTGCTGATGCTCTATCCGGTCTTTCATGAAGGTCGGCTCGCCCTGTTCACGGCAACGCGCTGCCATTGGGGCGATGTGGGCGGCATGACGCCGGGCTCGCTCTCCGGCCGCGTCACGGAGATCTATCAGGAAGGCATGCGTATCGTTCCCACGCGCATCTGCGAGCGCGGGCGCATGAACGACGCGTTCGTCAATCTCCTGCTCGACAACATGCGCATTCGCGACGAGCGCCGCGGCGATTTCAACACGATGCTCGGCGCGTCGCGAAAAGCAGCCGAGCACATCGGCCGACTCTTCACGCGCTTCGGGGGGCCAGTATTTCTCGATGCCATCGAAGAGCTCATTGCGCGATCCGAGCGTCTGATGCGCGCGCGCATCGGCGAGATTCCCGATGGCGTTTATCTGGCCGAGGGCTACCTCGACAGCAACGGACACAGTCCGGATCCGCTTGTCGGCCGGCTCAAACTGACCGTCACCGGCGATCGCATGATCGCGGACTTCACCGGCAGCAGCCCCCAGACAGGCGGCCCGACGAATGTCGGACCTGCCATGGCGCTCAACGCCGTCGCAAGCGTCGTGAAATCGTACCTCGACCCGCAGACGCCTGTTAACCACGGATCGTTCAATCCGCTCGAAGTAATCAATCCGCCCGGCAGCTTCTTGAACGCGACACTGCCGGCACCGTGCGGGGGTATGGTCGAATGTCGCGCGATCATGGTGGCGCTGATGGTATCGGCATTGGGGCAGGCGCTCCCGGAAAGGCTGATCGGCGATCTCAAGGGCGGCGCCAATCACGTTTACATGTCCGGTCCGCGGCAGGCGGTCGGCGGCGGCAACGCGGGGCTCTTCCTTCTATACGAGTACCCGGCAGGGGGAACGGGCGCGACCAAAAGCAACGATGGCAACCATGTCGTGCGTGCCTTCCCCGAAGGAGACTTCAATACGGTGCAGGCCGCCGAGATCGTCGAGATGCAATGCCCCGTTCGCGTCGAGCATTACGGCATTCGTGAAGGCTCGTGCGGAGACGGCAAGTTTCGCGGCGGCTGCGGCATGCGCCGGGACATCCGCATTCTCTCGGACGAAGCCAGCCTCTCCGTGCTCGCCGACCATGCGATCATTCCGCCGTTTGGCGTTGCCGGCGGCCACAGCGGAGCGCTCAACAAATTCGTCGTCCTGCGCGATGGCCAGATGATCGATCCATCGCCCATTGCAGGCAAGGTCGGCGGCTTCAAGCTGAGGCAAGGCGACATCGTGCGTATCGAGTCCTCGGGCGGAGGTGGGTATGGCGATCCGCTCGATCGTGATCCCGTGCGTGTGGCTCGCGATGTCCAGCTCGGCTATTTGAATGTCGAGGATGCCTTGCAGCGTTATGGCGTGGTACTCGATGCGCGTGGCGAGGTGGATGAGGCTGCGACTTGCGAGGCCCGCGCGCACGGACGCGATGCGCGCATGAGCGTCGCGATAAGGCCGGCCGAAGAAGACACGTACGATGGACCGCGACGCCACATCGAGGTGCCTCGTCCCATCGCCGAGCATCTTGGCATCGTCGACGGCGATCTCATGGAACTTGCCACGCCCGCCGGCGGGTCGGCACTACGCTGCTGGGTGAGCATCGCGAACGTCGCAGAGCGCGATCTGTCGCTTGGCCCGGTCGGCCGCGCTGTCTTGGGGATCGGCGCTGGCGATAGGGTTGAGATCCGCCGAGCGAGGACTGCGACGTGACGACAGCGCCACGCTTTATCATCGGCATCGACGTCGGCGGCACCTTCACCGACCTCCTCGCCTTCGACACCGGCACAGGCAAGCTGCTTTCAGCCAAGGTGCCGTCACTGCCGGGGGCACAATGGCGTGGTGTATTGGACGCACTGGCCGAACTCGAAATTCCATTCGCAGGTATTCGCGCTTTCGTCCACGGCACGACGATAGCGACCAATGCCCTGCTCGAGCGTAAGGGTGCGAGCACGGCGCTCGTGACGACGAAAGGATTCCGCGATGTCGTCGAGATCGGAAAAGGCCGTCGCTTGACAGGCGGGCTTTTCGACACGACGTGGCAGCGGCCGCCGCCGCTCGTGCCGCGCGACCGCCGCTTCGAGATCGACGAGCGCACAGGGGGCGACGGCAACGTCCTAACGCCCATATCGCCTGCGCATCTCGAAGGCCTAGCCAGCGCGCTCTCCCGCCACGGCATCGAAGCCGTCGCGATTGCATTCCTCAACAGCTACGTTAATGCCGATAACGAACGCACCGCTGCGTCGGTCCTGCAGGCGCGTCTCGACGGGATTCCCATTACGCAGTCTGCGCGTCTCATTCCAGAACGCGGCGAGTTCGAGCGCACATCGACCGCGGTTCTGAATGCTTATCTTTCGCCAGTCGTGAGGAAGTATCTACGCACCCTCGCGGGCGTGCTTGCGGAGCGCGGCATTCGCGCACCGGTCAACATCATGGGCTCCAATGGCGGCGCGATGACGCTCGATGTCGCGGCAGAACAATGCGTAGCAACGTTTCTCTCCGGTCCGGTCGGCGGCGTCGGCGGTGCGATCCGCATCTGCGGGCAGGCCGACGTCCGCGATATCATCACCTTCGACATGGGCGGCACGAGTACCGACGTCGCGCTGGTCAAGGACCTCATGCCGCGCATGTCACACGACAATCAGATCGACGCCTATCCCCTGCGCTATCCGCAAATCGACATTCACACGATCGGCGCAGGCGGTGGCTCGATCGTATGGATGGGGCCGGATCACACGCTGCAGATCGGTCCGCATAGCGCAGGAGCGGTTCCTGGACCTGCATGCTACGGGCGCGGCGGCACCGAACCGACGATCTCCGATGCCAACTTACTGCTCGGTCGTCTTTCACCGGAGCGCGCACTCGCGGGTGATCTGAAGCTCGACTATGCGGCCGCGCGCGTTGCATTCGAGTCACTTAGCGACGCAGCAGGCACCGATAACCTGAGCGCCCTCGCCGAAGCCGCCGTCGCCGTAGCCGTCGCGAAAATGGCGGGAGCGGTGCGCGAAGTCTCCGTTCATCGCGGGTTCGATCCGCGCGACTTCGCCCTCGTCGCGTTCGGCGGTGCCGGCCCAATGCACGGCTTTCTCGTCGCCGAAGAACTCGGCATGGCGCGCGTGATCGTAGCACGCTTCCCGGGTCACCTTTCCGCGCTCGGGCAAATGGTTGCGGATACCCGGCGCGATTTCGTCAAAGCGTGGGGAGGGGCGCTCGCCACGATCTCGCTGGAGCACTTGCGCCGGGAGGCCGAGGCTTTGCAGAAAGCAGGCGAGGAGGCCCTTGCCGCGGATGGAATTGCAGTTGCGCGCCATCGCCATGAGTTCTCGCTCGACATGCGTTATGCGGGGCAGTCCTTCACACTGCCCATTGCGTGGATACCCTCTGACCCGGATTTCACGGCCCTACGTCAATCCTTCGACGCGGCACACGAGGAGACGTTCGGGTACGCCGATCGAACGAACGAGGTGGAGATCGTGAATATTCGGCTGGTTTCCATCGGCGAGGTGGACAAGCCGGCATTGAACTTTACACCCGAGGGCAGAGGCGCGCCCGCCCCCCGTCACCGCAAGGTATGGTTTGGCGGCTGGATCGACACGGCCATCTACGAGCGTACGGATTTGCCGGTCGGTTGGATATTCTCCGGCCCTGCCATTGTCGAGGAGGCAGGCGGCACGTCGATCGTGCCTCCAGGCTGGACCGTCCAAGTGCATGAAAGCGGCGCGATGATTGGTGATTTCGGTGATTATCCCGACTGAGATTCTCTGGAAGGAAGATGGATAGCGGCTCGGTCGGCGCATGGGTGCACGTCAACTCAGGCACCGTCGGATGGTCGGTGGCGGCCATCGGCGATTACAACGGTGACGGCACAGACGACATCCTCTGGCAGAACAATTCCAGCGGCTTCGTTGGCCTCTATGAGATGCACGATGGTGCCGCGACGTGGGACCTTCCAGATTGTTCGGCATTTGCCGGTATGCCCAGAGGTCCCACTTCAGATAATTGTGCGCCAGGAGTTGTGCGAGCCTGTGTGACCGGTTGCCCAATATGGTGCCGGCCAATCCGTTTCCAATGATCGAGGGCAGCTTTAGCCAAGATCTGCAAACGCGGGCAGAGCCACACTATTGGGCCAAGGCCCGATAATTGGCGCCGTGACGCCGGGTCCCCTACTCGATCAGGACGAATGACATCGAGCTACGCATGCAGCCCATGCCCAAGCGCGACCAGCGCGGCTTCGCGAAGGCATTCTCCAAGTGTCGGATGGACGTGAATGGTCTCGGCGATGTCCTCCAGGCAGGCTCCCATCTCCAGCGCAAGAGCGAAGCCAGCCGACAGCTCCGAGACGCCTTGGCCGACGGCTTGTAGGCCGAGCACGACGTGATTGTCTGCACGAGCGACGATGCGCACAAAACCGTCGTCGGCTGCGAGCGTCATGGCGCGGCCGTTGGCCGTGAAGGGGAAACTTGCCACCTTGATCTGGTAACCGGCCGCGCGCGCCTCATCCGGAGATAACCCCGCGGACACGATCTCGGGATCGGTGAAGCAGACGGCGGGCATGGCCACTTTGTCGAATGACCTTTTCTCGCCAGCGATGATCTCGGCGACCATCTCGCCCTGTGCAACCGCGCGGTGTTCCAGCATCGGCTCGCCGGTGACGTCACCGATGGCCCAGACATTGCGCATGGAGGTGCGGCACTGATCGTCGATCTCGATTGCGCCGCCATTCATGCGCAGGTCCAGCTCTTCGAGGCCAAATCCTGCGAGGCGCGGCCGGCGTCCGACGGTTACGAGAATTCTGTCCGCGGGCAGGAGCTGCTCGCGGCCATCACTACGCTCGATCCGGAGCGCCGGCCCCGAGCGGTCGAGGCTGGTCGCCCTTGTGTTGAGCAGCACCTCGACACCGAGCTTGCCGAGACGCGCCATGACGCGGCGGGTGAGCTCGGCGTCGTACTGCGGGAGAATGCGCTCTGCCGCCTCGACCACCGTGACTTCGGAGCCTAGCTTTCGGTAGGCGGTGCCGAGTTCGAGCCCGATATAGCCGCCGCCCACGATGACGATCCGCGTCGGTATGCCCTCGAATGCAAGCGCCTCGGTCGAAGATACCACTGGTCCGCCGAACGGCATCCCGGGCAGTGGCACGCTCTCCGAGCCTGTCGCGATGACGATGTGTTCCGCTGTGATCTCCTGGCGTCCCACGTCGGTACTAACGACGCATGTCTTGCCGTCGCGCAGCACGCCAGTACCACCGACGACCTTAACGTTCGCGCGGCGCAGGAGGCTGTAGACGCCACCGCGTAGACGCGAGACTATCCCGTCCTTCCACCCCATCGTCTTTCTCACATCGATGCGCGGATCGGCAGTGCTGATGCCGAGCGGCGATCCCGCAGCGAAACGGCGGGCCAGATGGAATTCTTCGGCGGCGTGGATCAGTGCTTTCGAGGGGATGCAGCCGACGTTGAGGCAGGTGCCGCCGAGAGGACCGGACTCGACCAACACGGTGTCGAGACCGAGCTGCGCTGCACGGATCGCGCACACGTAGCCGCCGGGTCCGCCGCCCAGCACCAGGACAGTGCAGGAAATCGGATCCATCTACGCCTCCATGAAGATCTTGGCCGGTGCTTCCAGCAGAGAGCGCAGCTTCTGGATGAATTGCGCGGCGTCCCAGCCGTCGACGATACGATGATCGAACGAGGACGACAGGTTCATGATCTTGCGCGGCTCGAAAGCGGCGCCGCGCCAGACGGGGCGCACCGCGATCTTATTGACGCCTACGATCGCGACCTCGGGCGCGTTGATGATGGGTGTCGAGACGATGCCGCCGAGGGCGCCGAGGCTCGTGATGGTGATGGTCGAGCCGGTCAGCTCTTCTCGCTTCGCCGTGCCGGAGCGAGCAGCCTCGCTGAGCCGCGCGATCTCGCTCGCGCAGTCCCAGATCGTCAACGCCTCCGCGTGTTGAACGACCGGCACCATGAGGCCGTTCGGTGTCTGCGTGGCGATACCGATGTGCACGCCACCGTAGCGGTGAAGCATGTCGTTGGCATCGTCGTAGCGGGCGTTGATCTGGGGATGGTCGCGCAAGGCCGCCACCATCGCGCGCATGAGGAACGGCAGCAACGTCAGCCGTGGCCGGCCGCTCTTGCGCGTCTCGTTGACGTCGGTGCGCAGCGCTTCGAGATCGGTGACGTCCACTTCCTCGACGTACGAGAAGTGCGGGATGCGCCGCACGGTATCCTGCAGGCGCTCGGCGATGCGTCGGCGCAGCCCGATGATCTTGATCTCGTCGACAGCCGAGTTGCGGATGAGGCCATTCGTCGGCATCGGGCCACGCGCGCCAGCGGCGAGATAGGCCTCGACATCCTCGCGCAGGATGCGGCCAGCGGGACCGCTGCCGGTGACGAAGCGCAGATCGACGCCCGCGTCACGGGCGGCGGCGCGCACGGCAGGTGCCGCGAGCGGACGATCGGCGGGCTTTGCCGATGTGGACACGGGCGCGGCAGGACGCGGCTGAAGTGTCGGAGCGGGAACTGGTTGTGACGCGGAATTATTCGAAGTCGCTTCCTTGCGGCTCGGCACGTCGACAGGTCGTGATGGGGCACTCAACGTGGCAGCGCTGGCGGGCTCTGGCTTCTCGCGTGCCGGCGCTTCGCGCTTGAGTGCTGAGGTATCTCCCGCGACCTCGAGCTTGACGAGCTCTGAACCCACGGCGACCTTCTGGCCGACCTCGAGCCCGATCCAGGCGATGCGGCCCTCGACTGGTGCGGGAATTTCCACTGTCGCCTTGTCGGTCATGACGGCGAGGAGCGTGTCGCCCTCGCGCACGAGATCACCAACCTTCAACGGCAGCTCGACGATCTCGGCCTCAGCGACGCCCTCGCCAACGTCCGGCAGTGTGATGACACGCTCGCCCATGTCACGCCTCCATCACGCGGCGGAACGCCTCGCCGACGCGCTGCGGACCCGGAAAATAGGCCCATTCCTGCGCGTGCGGGTACGGTGTGTCCCAGCCGGTGACGCGCACGATCGGCGCTTCCAAGTGATAGAAACACTGCTCCTGCACGGTCGCAGACAGCTCGGCGCCGAAGCCGCTCGTACGCGTCGCCTCGTGCACGATCACACAGCGCCGCGTCTTCTCGACGGAGGAGACGATCGTGTCGACGTCTAGCGGCAGCAGCGTGCGCAGATCGATGATCTCGGCATCGATGCCGGTCTCCGCGGCGGCGGCTTCCGCGACGTAGACCATGGTGCCGTAAGCGAGCACCGTCAGCGCCGTACCCGGCCGGCGCACTGTCGCGACGCCGAGCGGCAGTGAGTAGTAGCCCTCCGGCACCTCGCTCAGCGGGTGCTTGGACCACGGCACGACGGGACGCTCGTGATGGCCGTCAAACGGGCCGTTATAGAGACGCTTGGGCTCGAGGAAGATGACGGGATCATCTGTCTCGATCGCGGCAATCAGCAGGCCCTTGGCGTCGTAAGGGTTGGAAGGGACGACCGTCTTCAGCCCAGATACGTGAGTGAATAGCGCTTCCGGGCTCTGCGAGTGCGTCTGCGCGCCGAATATGCCGCCGCCCGTCGGCATCCTCACGGTGATCGGCGCGGCGAAGTCGTTGGCCGAGCGGTGGCGCAGCCGCGCCGCCTCCGAGACGAGCTGGTCGTAGGCCGGATACATGTAGTCGGCGAACTGGATCTCGACGCAGGGACGGAGCCCGTAGGCAGCCATGCCGATAGCGGCGCCGACGATGCCGCTTTCGTTAATAGGCGCGTCGAAGCAGCGGTTGCGTCCGTACTTCTGTTGGAGGCCGCGCGTGCAGCGAAACACCCCGCCAAAGTAGCCGACATCCTCGCCGAACACGACGACGTTGTCGTCACGCGCCATCATCACGTCGTGCGCGTCGCGGATCGCCTCGATCATGGTCATGGTCGGCATGGCGCTAGTGTCCCGATGCCGAAGTTCGCAACCCATTGCTGCTGGTGTCCCGAGCGAACTTCGGCATCAATAGGGACACTAGACTCACAGAGTTGCTAGTGTGATGCAGATTGAGAAATTCGCTCGTTACTGTGCAGCGAGGTGTGGCGAATTTCTCGAACATCACACTAGTATCCCGCCTCCTGCCGCTGCCGGCGCAGGTGCTGCGGCATCTCCTTGAAGACGTCGACGAACATGTCGCGGCCCGACGCCCTCGGCCCGGTGTGGAGCGTGCCGTAGCTCTCCGCCTCCTTCTGCGCGGCGATGACCTCCGCTTCGACCTCGGCAACAGCCTGTGTGTGGCGGTCCTCCGACCAAAGCTTCTTTTCGATAAGATGGTTCTTCAGACGCTCGATCGGATCACCGAGCGGCCAGGCCTCCGATTCCTCCTTCGCGCGATAGGCGGAAGGATCGTCGGATGTTGAATGCGCGCCAGCACGGTACGTGACGTACTCCACGAGGGTCGGACCGAGGTTGCGGCGCGCACGCTCAATCGCCCATTTTGCGACGGCATAGACCGCCGGAAAGTCGTTGCCGTCCACCCGCAGCGCCGGAATGCCGAATCCGTGGCCGCGCGCCGCGAACGTGCCGGAGCCGCCGCGCGCGATGCCCTGGAAGGTCGAGATCGCCCACTGGTTGTTGACGATGTTGAGGACGACGGGTGCTTTGTAGGTCGATGCGAACACCAGTGCGGAATGGAAATCGGATTCTGCCGTCGAGCCATCGCCGATCCAGCCGGCGGCGATGCGCGTGTCGCCCTTGATCGCCGACGCCATCGCCCATCCGACGGCCTGCGGGTACTGCGTCCCGAGGTTGCCGGAGATGGAGAAGAAGCCGTGCGCCTTGGAGCTGTACATGACGGGCAGCTGACGCCCTTTCAGAGGATCGCGGCTGTTGGAATAGATCTGGCACATCATGTCGACGAGCGGATAGCCGGACGCGACGAGCAGGCCCTGTTGACGGTAGGTCGGAAAGTTCATGTCGCCGGGCTCAAGCGCCATCTGGAAGGCACACGCGATCGCCTCCTCGCCGGTGCACTGCATGTAGAACGACGTCTTGCCCTGCCGCTGCGCCATCTGCATGCGGGCGTCGTAGGCGCGCACCTTCATCATCGTCTTGAGGCCGGCCTGCAGCGCCTCGTCGGAAAGTTCACCGGCCCATGGGCCGACCGCTTCGCCGTCGCGGTTGAGCACGCGGATGATCGAATAGGCGAGATCGCGGATCTCTTCAGGCGCGGTGTCGACCGGTGGACGGCGTACGGTACCGGCCCTCGGAATGTTCACGCCACTGAAGTCCGGCTTGGTGCCGGGCCGAAACTCGGGTTCGGGAACGCGCAAACTCAGACGGATCGGACTGCTCATCGCTCACACCTCCTGGGCGTTCGCTGAGGGATGCCGGGCATCCTCCGAAGTGCGGCCGTGTCGCCATGAGACGTCATCGGCCTCGCACGTCAGGTCATAGACTCCGACGTAGGAGCACACACGATCCAGCAGCGTCCCCACGGTCAATAGATCGTGCGCATCGAGGGACACGGAGACACGGAAACCACCGCCGGCTTGCCCGTCTATATGCAGCGACGCGAGATCGAAACCCATCTTGCGGATGGTATCGAGCGTCCGGCAGACATGATCGAGTGGATCGGGCGAAGTGAACTGGATGGTGTGCATGGCCGCCCCCGGCTGTATGACCGATGCATGGTAACGCGGACGGCGGAGAATGTTCTTTTGAACGTGAGACCATCCAGCTCTTCCACAGAAGATCATATCGATTACAACTATTTTCGTAGTATAATCTGCTGCCTATTCGTCGACAGAGCGCCGACGTCTTCCATGGAGCGCGACATCACGTGAAACCCCTGGACGACCTGGATCGTTGCATTCTGCGCGAGCTTCAGGCCAACGCCCGGATCTCGAATGCCGACCTCGCCGAGCGGGTGGGGCTGTCGGCGAGCCCCTGCTGGCAGCGCGTGAAGCGTCTCGAGGACAGTGGCTATATCGAAGGCTACGTGGCGGTTCTGGATCAGAAACGCCTGGGGCTGCCCGATACCGTGATCATCGAAGTCACCCTCGAAAAGCACGATGACGAGGTTCTGGCGCGCTTCGGGCGGGCTCTGACAGATTTGCCGGAAGTGCTTGAAGCGTATCTCACGACGGGCGAGTACGACTACTTCGTCAAAGTCGCCGTCGACGGCACAGAGGGCTACGAGCGCTTTCTGCGCGAGCGTCTCTACCGCATTCCCGGTATCCGACACACGCGCTCGTGCTTCGCGCTGAGGTGCCTCAAACGGCGGCTATCTGTTTCGCCTTAAGCAACCTGCGAAATCGATCGCACTCATGCGACGCTGCCCGCACAGAACGAAGCATGATCGTCACCGCTTGCAAAAGGGCTCTCTGCTGGCGGTTCTACGATGAACCAAGATAGCGATTGCAGCGGTACGCCAATGGGACCGATTGCCCTCACTTCCACACTTGTCGGCAAACCCGTAGGAAGTTTCCGCCGAGAATGTCGCGTGTCGCTTGCTCGCCATAGCCCTTCTTCAGCATCAGCTCGGCAATGTCTTCGAGTTGCTCGGGCTGAACGAATTTCGTGATGGGTACGGCCTCGCCGTTATTGTCCGGCCAGACAGTCGGCTGCTTCTGAATCCCGCGCGACCAGTTCTCCCAGTCCTTGACGAAATCCAGTCCGAGACCAACGTGCTGCGGCCCGACCAGACTTGCAACGTAGTCGATATGGCGGAACATTGCCTCCGGACTGGCTTCGAGATCCTTGAGAAACCAGCCGAGGCCATTGATGCCGATTACGCCACCGGACTTCGCACAGGCTTTGATCTGGTCGTCCTTGATGTTGCGGTAGTGCGGATAAACTCCGTAAGCATTGGCGTGCGAGAAGATGAATGGGCCTTGGCAAACCTCCATGGCGTCCATGGTCGTGCGGTAGCCGGTATGCGTTCCGTCGACCAGCATCCCTACCCGGTTCATCTCTTTGACAAGCTCGATGCCAAATCGACTGAGGCCCGCGTCGGTGCGCTCTGCGCAACCGTCCCCGACGAGGTTCTTCTGATTGTACGCGAGCAGCATATGGCGGATGCCGAGCTGGTAGAACACTTCGACGAGATCGAGCCGTCGACCGAGCGCATTGGTGCCTTGGCAGTGAAGGAGCAGAGCCGTCTTTCCGGTAGCAGTGATCGCCAATATCTCGTCGACGGAGCGCGCAATCGCGAGGGCGTCTGGATTGGCCCGGCACTGCCGCTCGATGTGCGCAATCTGCGTGAGGACCGTATTGGTCGTGAAATCACGATCCGCGTCGACCGTGAGCGATAGCACCTTGACCCCCGCGCGATGAAAGCGAGGCAACGTCACATCGTCGGATAGAGCGGTGGTCCATGGAAGCGTCATGTCCCAGACAAGCGCATCGCGATATACTGCCTTTGCCCCTGACGACGCTGCCATCTTGAGTATCTCCCTCCCTGTGTGCCGCATGAGCATGGACGAAGGACCGCAGCTCAGCTTGCAAACCTGCGACTATCGAGAGGTAGGTTCGCGACGCCGGCCGCCCAGCCTATTGCAGGCGCATTGCCCTGCATGGAATGTCATCAGCCGTGGCGACGGAGCCCGGGTCAGCGGAGGAGCGATTGGATGCCCGATAGCGACGAGAGAGGCCAAGCGTGGCGCGTCCCGCCGAGCAAGTACCTCGCGACCCGCCCCGCGACCTACGGCGTTCCCCAGCCCACCTCATGCTACGTCACAATGCCGGACGGCTGTCGTCTCGCGGCTGATGTCTATCTGCCCCAGGGCGCCGGCGCTGAAGAGCGCACGTGGCCGACCATCCTTATCTGCACACCTTATTATCGCCGCTTCAAGGTGAAGGCCGGGGCCAGCACGGAGCCTTGCCCGAACACATTCCGCTATCGCGATATGTTCGTGCCGCGAGGCTATGCGATGGTCGTTGTCGACGTCCGCGGCAGCGGTGCGAGCTTCGGCACGCGCGACAGCTTCCGCTCACCGCGCGAGCGCGAGGATTGCCGAACGATTGCGGATTGGATCGTTGCGCAGGCATGGTCCAATGGCCGCATTGGCGCAACAGGCATCTCCTATCTCGGCGCAGCGAGCGATTTTCTCGCGAGCACCGGCCATCCAGCCGTCAAAGCAATCGCCCCGCTATTCGCGGTATGGGATACGTACCCGGACAACTACTATCCGGGCGGCGTCCTGCTCAAGGAGCTGGCGAAGGTCTATGATGGCATGATGGTCGCCCTCGACCACGATCGTCGCGACCTACTCAAGAACTACGGCTACTACGCTGATCCGAATCTCGAAGGGCCACATCCCGTCGACGAAGATGAAGATGGTCGACTGTGTCGCGCCGCCGTCCGTGAGCACGTCGCGAATTTCCGGATGCCGGATTTCATCACCGAGTTCAAATTTCGCGATGATACGCTGCCCTACGACAAGAGTTTCACGTCAGCCAAATTTGGTCCGTACAATTACGCGGACGGCATTCACAAGGACGTGGCCGTCTACACAGTCTCAGGCTGGACCGATGGAGCCGGCTACGCCAACGGCACGATCAGCCGCTTTCTGACGCTCCCAAATCCGAACAAGTACCTCTTGCTTGGACCTTGGGATCACGGCGCACGCGTGAATACCTCTCCGTGGCGGGACGGCGTCGCCCCGCAGTTCACTGTGCTCGCCGAGATACTGCGCTTTTTCGATGAGCATCTCGCCGGAATGGCGACCGGCCTCAAGAACGAGTCGCCCGTCCACTATTTCACGTTCCATGAGGAGGCGTGGCGCGAAAGCAAGTGTTGGCCCCCTGTTCAGGAGGCGAAGCGCTTCTACGTCAGTGGTGCGCATCAGCTCATGGACACTGGAGGCGCATCCGGCTCGGACAGCTACCAAGTCGACTTCGGTTTCGGCACCGGAAACGAGACCCGCTACGAGCGGATCGCAGGCCTCGATATCACGCGCTACTATACCGACTGGCAGGGGCGCGAAGACGGGATGCTTTCCTACGTCTCGGCGCCGATCGATACTCCTTTCGAAATGTCCGGTCACGCAGTTGCTTCACTTTGGGTTTCTTCAAGCGAGCCCGACGCAGCGCTGTTCGTGTACCTGACGGAAATCGAAGCGGACGGCACTGCGCGTTATGTCACTGAAGGACTTCTGCGCGCATTGCACCGCAAGGAAAGCGCTTGCCCGCCGAACTACAAGACTTCATGGCCCTATCGCAGCTTCACGCGAGCCGATGCGGAACCAATGCCGCTCGATAAACCGCAGCTGCTTCGTATTCCGCTGCTGCCGGTATCCTGGGCCTTTGGAGCTGGGAGCCGCCTGCGTTTGTCCATAGCCGGCGCGGATGCCGACCACTGCGGACAGATTCCACATGGCCGGCCTCCTCGGCTGACTGTGCACCGAGGCGGCGAATTGGGCTCTTACGTTGAGCTTCCCGCAAAGTCGCCTGGTTGATCCAGCGGGAGCGGCTGCGTCATCAGTCGAAGATGCGTCGCGCAACGTCGGCTGATTGGATCACGCGGCGCGACGGCGTTGTGTTCTGAGCACGCAGGCGCTTACGCTGTTCCGACGGGTTGATGCCGTAGGCAAGCTTGAATGTCTTGCTGAGATGCGCGCCATCGGCGAATCCCGTGTCGGCCGCGATTGCGGCAAGCGATAGATCGGAGTTGAGCATCCACCGAGCATGCTTGAGCCGCAGCCGCAGATATGCCGTGTGCGGCGCGCAGCCGACTTTTTCCTTGAATAACCGCTCGAGCTGGCGGGCGCTCGTATGAACCTGAGCCGCAATCTTCGCCACGGGAATAGACCGCGCCAGATTCTGCTCCATGATGAGCAGTGCGCGCGAAACGCGATCGTTGTCGCCGGAAAGGGCCATTGGCGGCGCCGGCTGCGCCGCGGAACCCGGTCGAGCTCGATCAATCTGAAGGATATGAAGCGCCTTCTGCGCACTCGCCGGGCCTAGGTGGCGCTCAACCAGAGATGCCGCAAGAGAGGAGACGCCGGTCCCTCCCGAGCACGTGATGCGATCACCATCGACGATGTAGAGCCGATCGGCAATCGGTACCAGATCGCCGAACTCTTCGAGGAAATCCCGATAGTGATACCAGCTGATGCAGCACTTGCGCCCCTCGAGCAGCCCGAGCCGACACAGAATGAAACTGCCCGTGCACACGCCGACGAGCTTGGTGTTCGTGCGGGCAGCACTAAGAAGATATTCCTGTGATTTGGAGTGGAGCTGAGGCCCGTTATGAAGAAGCCCACCGACAACGACGATGTAGTCGAGACTGCCGGGATCAACCAAGCCCGAGGTTGGGCGCACATAAGCCCCACAGCTTGCGCGGATCGCGTCCTCCGAATGGGACATTATTTGCCACTGGCAGCGGATCGGCCGGCTTTTGTCCCCCTCATCGGCTGCCAGTCGAAGAATATCGACGAAGCTGGCAAACGCCGTCAGCGTAAAATTGTTGGCCAGGATGAAGCCAACCCGCAGCGGTGTAGACGGCCTGAGCACGTGCCTTTATGCCCCCACATCGGAAGGATATTCTCGGAACCAGATTGAGTGTGCCCGCCCGCACAGAATTTAGCAAGCTGAGCCCGCGCTCAAGAACATAGTGAACAGATGGCTCCCGACGCCCGAACTAGCGGCCGAAGGCATATCCCTGCATGTAGCGGGCATTGGCGGCGGCCCGCAGCATCCGACCTTGGCGCGACGCGGCGCTGAGACGCCCGAGAGACCACTCGGACACCGCCTCGACCTTGTGCCCACGAGCTTCGAGCTTTTTGATTGTCTCCGACGAGAACCGGCTTTCGACGGTCAGTGATGCCGGCTTTGCCTGGCGTGGGAAGAATGAGCTCGGCATGTGATCGTTGTGGAACATCGGAAGATCGATGCTCTGCTGAAGATTTGCGACCTGATGAACGTGCCGGAGGAAGAAGGCAAGGCTCCACTGATCCTGCTGGTCGCCTCCGGGCGTGCCAAAGCTCATGTACGGCTCGCCGTCGCGTTCGACCATGGTGACCGATAGCGTCGTACGTGGCCGCTTGCCCGGCGCAAGCGACGCAGGAAGTCCGGGGCGCAGCCAGAACATTTGAGCGCGCGTCCCGAGCGTAAAGCCAAGTCCAGGCAATACCGGCGAGCTCTGCAGCCAGCCACCGCTTGGCGTCGCGGAAACCATGTTGCCGAAGCGGTCTATGATATCGAAATGCACGGTATCGCCACGTGACGCACCGCTCGGCCCGACGGTCGGCTCCCCTGCGCCCAGAGAGGTGCCCTCATTGCCCGAACCATCCGCGACTGCATAGGGAGCTTCGTGCTCATAACCTTCGATGCTGCCGGGGCGGAAAGCGGCCGAAGCCTCGCGACCGATGAGGCGGCGACGCTCATTCGCATAGCCCGCGCTCAGCAGCGTGGAGACGGGGACATCGACGAAACTGGGATCGCCGTAGAACTTCTCCCGATCGGCGAAAGCCAACTTCGAGCATTCCGTAACGAGATGGACGAATTCGTCGCCCACCGGATCCAGCGCGCTGAGATCGAAGCCGCTGAGCAACGCCAACTGCTGAAGGAACACTGGGCCCTGGGTCCACACGCCCGGCTTGTGCACGCGATATCCGCGATAGTCGATAGAGAGCGGATCCTCATAGGTCGGCTGCCAGGTCGCCAGATCCTGCCCAGTGATGAGGCCGCGGTGGCGCCTGCCGGAAGTGTCCATGACTTCGCTTTCGCGCGCGAAGCGATTGATCGCCTCGGCAATGAAGCCCTGATAGAAGCTTTTGTTGGCCGCCTCGATCTGTCGCTCGCGTGAGCCGCCCGCGGCTTCGGCTTCAGCCAGAACCCGCTCATACGTGGCAGCCAGATCGGGATTGGTGAACAGCGCTCCGGCCTCAGGTACATCTGGCCGTAGATAGACTTCTCGCGACGTCGGCCATTCGTTGCGGAAGAGCGGCTCGACGATCTTGATTGCAGCAGCGATGCGCGGGAGAAGGACGTATCCGTCTCGGGCGTAGGTAATTGCCGGCTCCAGAACATCGCGAAGGCTCAGCGTCCCGTAGTCGCGAAGCAGAACCATCCACGCGCCGAAGGAACCCGGCACGCACGCAGGAAGCAGACCGCTGCCTGGGATGATGTCCAACCCCAGTGCACCGAAAGCCTCGATTGTTGCCGCTTGCGGCGCGACGCCCTGCCCGCACAAAACTCGCGTTTTTCGCGTCTTGGCGTCGTTGAAGATGACCGGCACTTCGCCGCCGAAACCATTCAGATGCGGCTCGACGACCTGAAGCGCAAATCCAGTTGCTACTGCTGCATCGAACGCATTCCCACCCTTCTCGAGGATGCGCATTCCAGCGGCAGTACCAAGCCAGTGCGTGGACGCAACGACGCCAAAAGTTCCGACGATCTCGGGCCGCGTCAAAAATGGCGGCTCGCCGGCGTCTGGCCCGTAAGCAAGGCGAAAATTGCCCAGTGAGAGCTGGCTCATGCTCGAAACGCTCCTGCTGAATGGTCGAGCTGCCTGATAGAGGCCTGCAATCTCGACTGCCAATCACTACGCCAATTTGGGCGTCTACATAACAATCCAGACGCCTGTCTTGTCGATTTGCGACACGACGTTGCAGGGGCCTCCCTCGATGCTACGTTGCCTCTGGCGATTCAGAGTCCAGCGAGGTTCTCATGACGACGATGGGGATGGTGTCCTGCCCGCAGCCGGAGGCGGCCGATGCCGGCATCGAGGTGCTCCAGCAAGGCGGAAATGCAGTAGATGCAGCAATTGCCTGCGCGCTCGTCCAAACCGTCGTCGATCCCCTTATGTGCGGGATCGCAGGTTTTGGCAGTCTCGCGGTCTATCTGCCTGGGCGGAGCGTCCACGAGTACATCGACTTTCACGCCCCCGCGCCACTCGCCACGACCGACTCCATGTGGGCGCACCTGATCGAGGGGCAGGCGCGTGACGGCTTCGGCTTTGTATTGAAGGGACGCGTCAATGATGTCGGCTATCAGTCGATCTGTGTACCCGGCTCGCTTCGCGCATTCGAGGACGCCCACCGGGACTACGGGCGTCTTCCCTGGCGCGACATCGTGGCTCCCGCCATCCGCTGGGCTGCCGAAGGTTTCTTCGTGCGACCTGCGATGTTCGCATTCTGGAGTGACGAAGGCAGCATGGGGCGCACCTCCAATGCTGAGCGCCTGGCCTTTAGCGCTTCGGGTCGCGCGCTTTATTGCCGGACGGATGGATCACCGAAGCGCATTGGCGAGCCGCTCAAGAATCCCGCCTACGCAGAAACGCTGTCGCAGATTGCCGAGGGCGGCGCGGATGTCTTCTACCGTGGCGCGATCGCCGATCGCATTGCCGCCGATATGAAGGCGAATGGCGGCCTCATCACGAAGCGCGATCTCGAGACCTATCGTCCGGTGCGCAACAAGCCTCTCGTCGGGACATACAGAGGTCATCGCGTCACGACTAATCACCCACCCGGCGGAGGATTGATGCTGCTCGAGATGCTCAACATGCTCGAGACATTCGATCTCAAGAAGCTCGGACACAACAGCACTGCGTACATCCGCCTGCTCTCCGAGGTCATGAAGCGCGCGACGAACGACAAGGACAAGTTCATCGGCGACCCTGCCTACGTGGACGTGCCCGTCGAGCGACTGAGCTCGAAATCCTACGCGGCGACACTGACAGAAGAGATCCGCCGCGGTACACGCGCAGAAGTACCGCGCCTCTCTCTCGCTGCACCTGTCTCCAAGGACACGACGCATTTGTCGGTCGTCGACGGAGACGGGAACTGTGTGTCCATGACCCATTCTCTCGGGATGCCCTCAGGTGTGATCACCGAAGGCCTCGGCTTCATGTACAATGGCTGCATGGGCGTGTTCGATCCCCGGCCGGGGCAGACCGGCAGCGCCGCTCCAGGCAAGTCGCGCTTCAGTGCCATGTGCCCGAGTATCGTCTTCGATCCCGAGGGTCGCGAGATGGTCATCGGTGCGCCGGGCGGTACGCAGATCGTGATGGGTGTGCTGCAAGCAATCCTCAACGTCATCGATTTTGATATGACGATGCAGGAAGCAGTATCCGCTCCGAGATTCTCCTCGACGAGCTCGGCAATCGATATCTCGAACCGCATCCCGCGCAGCGTAGTGCGCCCGCTTGAAGAGCAAGGTTACGAGGTCATCCGCAATCCGTTCGGATACACCATCGCTTGGGTGCACGCCGTGCGCCGCACGCAAGACGGCCTCGAAGGTGCGGCAGATCCCGGACGTGATGGCGTCGCCCAGTCGATCGAGCTTCCATAGCAGCGAAGAGGGTTATCGCTCGATATTTGAGATGGCGCACGAAGTCCATGCATTCGCCCAGAAAACGGGCGCCCAAAGCTTGAATATTGGGGTCTTACTCAAGTGCAGGCTCTCAAGCGACGACGAGAAAGTCATCGATTTTCAAGGATGGTCTTAACCCTACATCTGCCATGTCGCGGTCCTACAAGGGTTCAACTCGATATCACCTTAGCTTGATCATAAGCTTTGGGGAGACGAAATTCTTCGTTCCCTCGAGGGATTGATTGTGCTGGCGGCTCCGCCGCTAGTCCGGCCGATTGCACTGCGTTTCCGATGGGCGCCTCAGGCGTATGTCGGCGCCTTGGCGCAGCTCGAAGGAGAGCAACAGATGACCAATCGTGACAATTCTGGACTGAGCGTGCTCACGCGCCGGCAGATGCTTGCTGGCTCTGCCACGCTCGCGGCGACCGGACTTCTGGGCGGACCTGCCTTCGCGCAGGCCAAGGGTGAAATCATCGTCGCCAACTGGGGGGGCGACTGGAGCGATCGTACGGTCCGCTTCTTCGAGGAGCCGATCGTCGAAAAGGCCGGTTACAAAGTTGTCCGCGACCTGGGTGCCATCGATCAGCGGCGTACCAAACTCCTCGCCGCGCGGCGTCTTCCAAAGGCGGCGTTCGACGTGTCGCACCTCGACGATACGGACGCCTACTTCATGAATAGCCAGGGAGTGCTCGAGGAATTCTCCGAGAAGGACATTCCGAACCTCGCCAATGTCCATGAGCAGCTCCGCGCGCCCTACTTCATTCCGTGGCAGTTCAGCGCCTGGGTCATCGGATACAATCCTGACAAGGTGAAGGAGCCGCCCCAGAAGTTCGCCGACCTCTGGAATCCGAAGTACGCCGGCATGATCGGCCTTACCGACACCCACTGGTACCATCACATGGAGATGGCGGCCCTGGTGAACGGTGGCGATCTCACCAACATCAAGAACATCCAATCGGCACTGCTCGATTTGAAGAAGGCCACCAATCCGCGGCTCTATCCGCAGCACCTCCAGCAAGCCCAGGCCTTCAAGAACGACGAGATCACAATCGGGTCGAACTACAAATCGCGGATCATTCAGTTCGGATCCGAGGGCATCAAGCTTACGTCCGTCTTCCCGACCGAGGGCACCGTTACCGTTACGTTCGGTGCAGTTATTCCCAAGAAGGCGCCCAACAAGGAAGGCGCGCTCTTCTATGGCAATGCCCTCATCGATCCGACGGGCATGGCAGGCCTCGCGCAGCAGTCCTTCTATGCGCCAGCAAACAAGAAGGCAATTCTGCCCCCCGAGGCCTCCAAGGTGATCGAGTTCACCGAGGATGAGCGCAAGAAGCTGCGCGGCCGCGATAACGGCTTCTGGGCCGCAAATCGTGCTGCGCTGCTGGAGTGGTGGAACAAGGAATTCAAGGCGTGATCGCCGACACGGCAGCCATATGCAAGCAGTAGCAACAAGCGAAGTCGGCGGGCCTGTGAAGCGCAGGGCTCGAGGTGCTTCGGCACCTTGGGCCTTGGCCGCTCCTGCGATGATATTCGTTTCACTCTTCTTGCTCGTTCCGCTCATCATCATGCTGCGGTTGAGTGTGAGCAAATACGATCCAGCGGAGATGTATCTCCAGGTCTTCACGGCCGAGAACTACGTGAAGTTCTTCACCGACAGCTTCTATCGCCACGTTCTCTGGACGACCTTCTGGGTATCGAGCGTCACAACGCTCCTGTGTCTGATCGGCGGCTTGCCGGTCGCCTACTTCATTTCGCGATCGTCGTCTGATCTCCTGAAGCGACTGCTCATCATCGCAGTCGTTCTGCCCCTCCTCATGGGCAGCGTCGTGCGAACGGCGGGCTGGATCATCGTCCTCGACAACAGCGGCGTCCTCAAGTTCACGTTGAGCCACTTCGGCTTGCTCGTAGACACTCCTTTGCTGTTCACGACCGGCGCCGTCATTGCCGGCCTCACGTCCGTCCTCTTGCCGTTTATGATCATCACGCTTCACAGCGTTATGGAGGCGATCGATCCAGCACTCGAGGAGGCTTCTTCAAGTCTCGGTGCAACACCCCTGACGACATTTCGGCGCGTCGTCCTGCCGCTGCTCGTTCCGGGCATTCTGGCCGGAAGCGTCCTGTGCTTCATCCTGTCGATGAACGCCTACGCGACTCCCGTTCTCCTCGGTGGACCGCAGTTCCATATGATGGCGCCGAAGGTCTACGAGCAGATCGCGAAGAGCATGAACTGGCCGTTCGGCGCGGCTCTCGCCTTCGTGCTGATCTCGGTGACTGCCATCCTCACAGTGGCTTCAAGCCTTGCCTTCGGACGTAAGGCGCGAGCATGACATCGATGATCAAGAGCGGATCATTCAGCTCTCTGCAACGTGCCGCGTACCTGATGGCGGTGTGGGCAATCCTGTTCTTCATTCTGGCACCGCTCGTCATAACGCTGTGGGTTGCGTTCTTCAGCAACAAGATCATGTCCTTCCCGCCCGAGGGCTATACGCTCGATTGGTTTCTGCGCGCGTGGGAATTGGCGGCCTTCCGAAATGGCTTCCTGCTCAGCGTGCAACTGGCGCTGATCGCAGCCGCGCTCGGTCTGCTCCTCGGCGTGCCCGCCGCCATCGCGATCGCGCGCTATCGCTTTCCCGGGCGCGAGCTGATCAATACGGCTCTTATGTCGCCGATCATGGTCCCGGCGATCGTCGCCGGCAGCGCGATCTATCTCTTCTACATAGAATTCCAGGTGGCGACTGAGATCGAGGTTGCCGGTACGCTTTTGGGCCTCGTCATCTCTCACACGCTGATCGCAATACCGTGGGGTCTGCGGCTCGTCACGGCGTCGCTGGCAGGTATGGATCCCGCGATCGAAGAAGCCTCGCTAAGTCTCGGTGCAAGTCGCTTCACGTCCTTCAGGCGCATCACGCTCCCGGTGATCCGGCCGGGGATCATCGCCGGCGGGCTCTTTGCCTTCATCGTATCGTTCGGAGATCTCGAGAAATCGCTGCTGCTCGTCGGCCCCGGCAGATCGACGCTGCCGATAGCCATGCTGAACTATCTCGAATACCGCACTGATCCGACCATCATGTCGGTTGCCACCATCCAGATCCTCATCATTGGCGCGGCGCTCATCATTTCTGATCGCTTTGTCCGATTGAGCCGCACTTTCTAGGGGCATGTGAACACTCGATGTCGACTATTTCGCTCCAGAACGTCGCCAAGTTCTACGGCCCCGCCCGGGCTGTCGAGGACATCTCCCTCGACATCCCTCAGGGTGAATTTCTGGCACTGCTCGGCCCGAGCGGCTGCGGCAAGACTACCACCCTGCGAATGATCGCCGGCTTCATAGAGGCAAGCAACGGGCGCATACTTTTCGACGACCGCGATGTCACGCGTCTTCCGCCCAACCGCCGCAATACTGGAATGGTGTTCCAGGGCTTTGCGCTGTTCCCACATATGACGGTGTTCGAGAACGTCGCGTACGGCCTGCAGATGCGCCGCGTCGGCAAGGAGGAGATCAAAGAGCGCGTCGCGAAAATACTCGATCGCGTGCAGCTCGGCCATCTCGCCGAGCGCCTGCCGAAGCAACTCTCCGGTGGCCAGCAGCAGCGCGTTGCGCTCGCCCGTGCCCTGGTGATCAATCCCGACGTCTTGCTGCTCGACGAGCCGCTTTCGGCCCTCGACGCCAAGCTCCGCCATGAGGTCCGCCTCCAGATCCGACAGCTCCAGCAGTCTCTCGGCCTGACGACGATCTTCGTTACACACGACCAGGAGGAAGCACTAAGCCTCGCCGACCGTCTGGTGGTGATGAGCAATGGCCGCGTCGAGCAGATCGGGTCGCCATCCGAACTCTATGAGCAGCCTGCAACGCCTTTCGTCGCTGATTTCATCGGCAAATCGAACTTCTTCAAGGGCAGCCTGAAGGGGTCGGTATTCACTTCCGATTTCGGCGCCAAGCTGCGCGTTGGAAAGCCTGATCCGGCCATCGGGGAAGGAGCCATGATCGCGGTCCGCCCCGAAAAAATCCGCTTGCGGGCCGTCAACGGAGCCGAGAATTCTGCAGCCGAGAACGAGCTTCTTGGAACCATAGAGTTTGTGAGCTACCTCGGCCCGACAACCGAATACTCGGTCCGCCTCGACGGCGGCCCGATCGTACTCGTTCATCAGCAGAACGAGTCCGCTGCGGCACGCTCCAACCTGACTGTTGGGCGCGGCATCGCTCTCGATCTTGCCCCCGAGAACTGCATGCTCTTTCGTGAGCCGGGCGCCGGGACCTAGCCGCTTCGCGTGCCACCTGTATGCCTGCAAGGAATGAGTTCATGGCCGACATCACCGTCTTCGTCGCGCGCAAGGTCATCACCATGGATCCCGGCCGCCCGGAGGCGACCGCGGTGGCCGTCATGGATGGCCGCGTATTGTCCGTCGGTAGCCTCGAGAGCATGCGGCCTTGGCTGAGCCGCCATCCGCACACCATCGACGACACGTTCGCCGGCAAGGTCATCATGCCGGGCTTCATAGATCCTCATACTCATCTCGGCATCTCGGGTGCCTATTTGAGCGTGAACTACCTCGGTCCAATCGAGTCTCCCGGCCCGAACGGCATGAACGCCGCACTGCTCGATCGCAATGCGGTTGTGCGGCGCATCCGCGAGCTGATCGCGCTTGATCCGAGCCCCGAGCGGCCGTTGATCACGTGGGGCCTCGACCCGGCCATTCAGGGCGGCCATCTGCATCGCGATGAGCTCGACAGCATCTCGTCGGAAAAGCCGATCTGGGTGCTCTCGTACGCGCCGCACTACGTCTATGCGAACAGCAAGATGATCGAGATTCTTGGTGTGACGGATGCGACCAACGTTCATGGCATCGGCAAGTACCCCGATGGTCGGTTGAACGGCCAGTTCGTCGAGATGGAAGCCCTCCATGTCGCCTTCGGGCCAGTACGCGAGGAGTTCACGAGGCCCGAGAACAATATGACGTCTCTGCGCTTGATGGGGCAGACCGCCAAGCGCGCCGGCATCACGACGACGGCTGATCTCGCATTCGGTTTCACTGAGTTCGAGAGCGACTGGGCCTACCACGAGAAGGTCGTCAACAGCCCGGAATTCCCGATCCGCATGGCGCTTGTGCCGATGGAGTCGGCTATCCACCGCGTCCACGGAAAGAACGCACCCGAGTTCGTGAAGAACCTCTCACGCCGGTCGACCGAGAAGCTGTTCTTCCACGGCATCAAGTTTCTCGGCGACGGCTCCTATCCCGCAATGTCGCTTCGCGTGAAGTTTCCCGGATATCTCGACGGGGGCAACGGCCTGCGCGGCGACATCCCTTGGGAAGAATACAAGGATCGGATGCTGCCCTACTGGAAGGCCGGCATTCAGATCCACGCGCACGCGAATGGCGACGAGACCGTCGATGCGACGCTCGATGCCCTGGCGCAGCTTCAGCATGAGCATCCGCGCTTCGATCACCGCTTCACGATCGAGCACTACTGCATCAGCACGCCAGATCAAGCGCGACGCCTGAAGGCCCTCGGCGGCATGGCGAGCGTCAACATCTACTTCGTGCACTATAGAGGGCAGCTTCACAGCGAGCAGGGCTTTGGTCCAGACCGCGCGGAAGCAACAGCACGGCTCGGCAGCCTGGAGCGTGCAGGCGTCAACTTCGCGCTCCACTCGGACTTCTCGCTTGTGGTGGTGCCGCTGCATCCGCTGACGGCCGCCTGGGTCGCAATCAACCGTGTCGCCGCGGATGGCAGGACAGTTCTGGCGCCTGGCGAACGGATCGGCATCGATCGCGCCATGCGCGCGATCACGATCGACGCGGCACATCTCCTGCGGCTCGACAACAAGCTCGGCAGTATCGAGGTCGGCAAGTACGCCGATTTCACCATCCTTGGTGACAATCCCTATGCAGTCGACCCGATGGCCCTTCGGGAGATCCCAATTTGGGGAACCGTGCTCGGCGGCGTGAAGCAGCCGGCATAGCAAGGAGCGGCGGCGCCATGTCCGACGCAAGCAACAGCAAGCGCCCATCTCCAATCGACATCGCGCGTGCGGATGCGGCAGCGACATGGCAGATGCTGCTTGGCGTTGCTCAGGCCGCGCGAATGATGCCGGAGCGGCGGACTGCGGCATCCGGCTCAGTCCAGTTCACGCTCATCACCGGCTTCCTCGGCGCTGGCAAGACGACACTCGTCAATCACCTACTGAGCGGCGTCCACGGACGGCGTCTCGCCGTGATCGTCAATGATTTCGGCGCCATAAATATTGATACTTCGCTGATCAGCCGGCGCGACCGGGACACGATCAGCCTGACGAACGGATGCGCCTGCTGCAGCATGGCTCGCGGCTTGACTGAGACGCTGCTGACACTCACGGAACAAGCCGATCCGCCGGAGGCCATCATATTGGAGGCGAGCGGCGTTGCCGAACCGCAGCCCATTCTGCATGTTGCCCTCACGAACCCAGCGCTCGCTCTCAACGGCGTAGTTGCTCTCGTCGATACTGAGACCGCTCTGGAGCACGCCGAAGATCAGAAATTTGGAGCCATCGTCTCGCGGCAAGTGAGCGGCGCCGACCTCGTCGTCCTGAACAAGGCGGATCTGGCAACCCCGGAAATGATTGAAGGGGTTCTCGCCTGGGCCAATCGGATCGCGCCCGGCGCCGGCATTATCACAACGACTGAATCGCGCCTCCCAATCGAGATCGCGCTTGGCCTCCAGACAGTACAGGCGAGCGATGCACGATCCTCATCCGAGGCGAATGCGATCCCCCACGGAAGCAATCCATTCCGGAGCTGGAGCCTCGTTCTAGACGAAGCCCTTTCCTCGGAGCACGTGCGCAGGCTATCGGAGACGCTGCCGCGAGGCATCCTGCGGGCAAAGGGCACGCTCCATCTTGCCGACGCACCCGACTATCGGCATGTCTTTCAACTCGTCGGACGACGGTGGCGCCTTACGCGTGATATCGCCTGGGACACCGCGCGCCGACGCTCCGAACTCGTCTTCATAAGCGCGGATAACTCGGTTGATGAAGATCAGCTTCGTCAGCTCGTCAGTGCGTGTATAGCGCGCTGAAGGCTCTCAGCGCCCGTTGAACTCACGCGCTGCATCTTCCAGGAAATTGTGCACGTACGGCGCGAATGTCCGCCAGCATTGGACGCGGTAGAGGCTATCCGCACCAGGACGCACCAGCACAATTTCAGCCTTGCCGAGAACAGTGCGCGTGGCGGAGCCGGCAGGAAAGACGCGATCGTCCAGGTCAATCGCCACACCCGCATTCAGCACGATCGCCGCCTTACTCCCGGATACTGTCATCGACACATTGCGATGGCTGACATCGACCAGCGAATGGAAGGATCCTGCGAGTGATTTCGAGATCGCTTCGCCGAGCGCCTCACCTTGGCCGTCCGGCGCCATGAGCAGCCATTCGTCTGGTCCGAGACGGGCGGCAATCTGATCGCCCGCAGCGGTGGCCGTATTGATGCGTCCAGTGAGATCGAAGCCAGCCGCCCCTCGAACTGTCTCAGCGATTTGAGGTGCGACGCGCAGTGAGAACGAAGTCCCCGAAGTGATTGCAGATACGGCAACAGCAGCCGGGGCACCAGCAGCACTAACTTCCGATCCTCGCGCGCGTGCGTTGATGGTCGACCGCTCAGACATGGGCTGGCTCCCCGCTCACGCGCTTACCTTCTGCATCGAAGAAGACAGGGGGAACGACCGTTACCGCAGAGAAGCTGGCAGGGGTAGTGGCGTGCAGTGTCTCGCCCATACGGGCACGGCCGCCGGAAACAAGTGCGAGCGCTATGGATCGGCCGCAAGCATCGCTCCAGTAGCTCGACGTCACGTGGCCCAGCATGTTCATCGGGATCGATGCCTTGGGATCAGCAACGAGCTGCGCCCCCTCATCGAGCACAACTTTCGGATCCGTCGTCAGCAAACCGACAAGCTGCTTGCGATCGGTCAGTTGCATATCCGGGCGGGAAAGCGAGCGCTTGCCGACGAAATCCCGCTTGGCCGCAGAAACCATCCCGCCAAGCCCAGCGTCCTCCGGCGTTACCGTCCCATCGGTATCCTGTCCCACGATGATGAAGCCGCGCTCGGCGCGCAACACGTGCATGGTCTCCGTGCCGTAAGGCGTGATGCCAAAGGCCTCACCTTGCTTGTAGACCGCGTCCCAAACCGCGCGCATGTGGCCGGTCGGCACATTGATCTCGTAGCCGAGTTCCCCCGTGAATGACACGCGGAAAAGGCGCGTCGGAACTCCACATATCTTGCCCATGCGTATAGCCATGTGCGGAAACGCACCTGGCGACAAATCGATGCCGCCCACCAGCGGCGCGATCACATCGCGCGCCCTGGGCCCCTGGACGGCAATGACGCCCCACTGCTCTGTCGTTGATGTCAGATAGACCTTCAGATCACTCCATTCCGTCTGAAGATAGTCCTCCATGTGCAGGAGCACGCGTGCGGCGCCGCCGGTCGTAGTCGTTACGTGAAAGCGGTCATCTGCAATGCGCGCGACGACGCCATCATCGAAGATGAAACCGTCCTCGCGCAGCATGAGCCCATAGCGGCAGCGGCCGGGCGCCAGCTTCAGCCAGGCATTCGTGTAGATGCGATTGAGGAACTCCGCCGCATCGGGCCCCACGACCTCGATCTTACCGAGCGTCGACGCATCAAAGATGCCGACATTCGAACGCACCGCGCGGCACTCACGATTCACGGCCGCGTGCATGTCTTCGCCCGGCCGAGGGAAATAGCGGGCCCTGCGCCAGAGCGCGACAGGTTCGAATACCGCGCCCTGGGCCTCAGCCCAATCATGCAGCGGCGCCTTGCGCACGGGATCGAAGAGCGCGTCACGTGCTTGGCCGACAATGGCGCCGAAGCTTACGGGTGTGAATGGCGGTCGGAAAGTCGTCGTCCCCACCTCGGGGACCGCCTTCTCCAGCGTGTCCGCGACGATCCCGAGTGCGAGCATGTTGGACGTCTTGCCTTGGTCCGTCGCCATGCCGGTCGTGGTGTACCGCTTGACGTGCTCGATGCTTTGAAAGCCTTCGCGAACGGCGAGCTTGATATCCTTAACCGTTACATCATTCTGGAAATCGATGAACGCGCGCACACGACTTGGATCGCGATCCGTCGGCAACGCCCGGACACGGCCGGCGTCAGCCCGCGTCGACGCTACCACGGAGAAGGCTCTGCGCGCTGCGGCTCCGACAGCCTCCACGCCGGCGCGCCAGCCTTCCTCGAGGACCGCATCGAGATCGAACGTACCGTTCGCAGCTCCCGCGGATCGCTCGGCTTGCGTCGAAGCGCCCGGGACAAACGCATCGATGTCGTCTCGGTATCGCAGTCGCCCACGAGATTGCGAAAACAGATGGACGGCCGGTGTCCAGCCACCCGACATGGCGACGGCGTCACACAGCAATGTGCGGCGCGCTCCAACCCGTTCTGGGCCGTTCACCGGCGCAACAATCAGCCCTGATACGCGCTTGCGGCCGACCGATCCGACAATCGAATGGCCAATCAGCACCTCGACGCCGACGGCCCGCAGCGCCCCCGCCTCTTCTCCGCATTCAGTCGGATCGCGAACATCGACGAATATCACATCGAGACCGGCTGACTTGGCGTCCGCCGCCGCCCGATAGGCAGATGACGTCGCTCCAGCGAAAACGATCCGCCGCCCAGGCGCAACCGCATATCGATTGATGTAGGCGCGCACACTTTCCGCCAGCATGATGCCCGGCCGGTCGTTGTCGGCGAAGGCCAGCGGTCGTTCGTGAGCGCCGGTAGCGATTACGACTCTCTTTGCGCGAACCTGCCACAAGCGCTCACGTGGAAGTTCCGATGGAGGGTCGGACAGGTGGTCAGTGACGCGCTCGACCATCGCAATGTGATTGTGATTGTAGTACCCGAAGACAGTCGTGCGAGGCAGGACGATCACGCTTGCGCGCGCAGAAAGCGTCGCAAGAGCTTCTTCACGCCACGCACCCACCTCGCCCCCGTCGATGCGTGAGGTCTTATCGTGCAGCAGGCTGCCCCCAAGCTCCGCCTGCTCGTCAGCGATGATCACGCGAGCGCCATTTTCGGACGCGGCAAGAGCCGCGGCGAGACCTGCTGGACCGCCGCCGACAACGAGCACGTCGCAGTAGGCGTTGCGATGCGCGTAGCGGTCCGGATCATTCTCAACCGGAGCGACACCGAGTCCGGCCATTGCCCGGATCGCCGGCTCGTAGAGACGATGCCAGAAGCCGCTCGGCCACTTGAATGTCTTGTAGTAAAAACCAGCGACGAAGATCGGCGCGAGCCGATCGTTGATCGCGCCGAAGTCCCAGCCGAGCGAAGGCCAATGGTTCTGCGAGCGCGTCGCCAGACCATCTACCGCCTCGATGACGGTTGCCCTGTTGTTCGGATCCCTACGCCCATTCTTGCGATCGACGTCGAGGAGCGCATTTGGCTCGTCGGACCCGTGTGTGAGGATTCCGCGAGGGCGATGATACTTGAAGGATCGCCCAACGAGATGGACGCCATTTGCCAGAAGGGCCGAGGCGATCGTGTCTCCTGCGTACCCATCAATTGCGCGCCCATTGAACGAAAATGTTACAGGACACGATCGATCGATACGTCCGCCCATCGCAAGGCGAAAGGACTGTGTCGAGGTACCCGAGGGCATCAGCGGCCCCCCTTGGTCGCGTCAGGGCGCGTTTCACCCATGCGATAGGTCCGCTCAACAGCGTCGCTGACGGTATTGCGGACGGCATTGAACCAGCGCCCGCAGCCATGGACATGGAGCCAACGCTCCGCGTGCACGCCCTTCGGATTGCTCCGATAGTACAGGAACTCCGCCCAGGCTTGATCGTCGAGCGTCGATGGTTCTATCGGGCGAGCAATATGTGCCTCGCCTCCGCCACGGAACTCGATCTCCGGGCGCGCGCCGCAGTAAGGACAGGTGATGAGCAGCATGAGAGGCCTCAGTGCGCTACTGCCGCGGCCGCGGCCTCGTCGATCAAGCGGCCGGTGCGGAAGCGCTCGAGAGTAAAGGGCGCGTTGATCGGATGCGGCGCGCCCGTGGCAATCGTATGCGCGAATACGTGCGCAGAACCCGGGGTCGCCTTGAAGCCGCCAGTGCCCCATCCACAGTTCACGTAGAGCCCGTCGATCGGCGTCCGGCCGATGATGGGCGATCGGTCCGGAGTGACATCCACAATGCCCCCCCAGGAGCGCATCATGCGCATTCTGCGAAACTGTGGAAACAGCTCGCAGATCGCGTCGAGCGTATAAGATGTGATGTGGAGGCCGCCCTGCTGCGAGTACGACGTGTACTGGTCGGTACCGGCCCCAATCACCAACTCGCCCTTATCCGATTGCGAGATGTAAGCGTGGACAGCATTCGACATCACGACGCAGGGAAACACGGGCTTTACCGGTTCTGACACGAGCGCCTGCAAGGGAAAGCTCTCCAGCGGCAACCGTAGTCCTGCGCGCCCGAGAACAACGCTGGTGTGGCCTGCAGCAACGACGCCGACGCGGCGTGTCGCGATCGTTCCACGCGAAGTCTCCACGCCGCTGATGCTGCCATCGCCCGCACGCGTAAAGCCCGTAACCTCGCAGTTCTCGATGATATCGACGCCCCTCGCATCAGCGCCGCGCGCGTATCCCCACACGATCGCATCGTGGCGCGCCGTGCCGCCACGCCGCTGCAGCGCTCCGCCCATGACGGGATAACGGGCAGTCGGCGAAATACTCAAGGGAGGGCAGAATTCCTTGCACTGCTCCGGCGTGAGCCACTCGTTGTCGATGCCATTCAAGCGATTGGCGTAAATGTGTCGCTTGAAGCTTTGCACGTCGTGAACAGAATGCGCGAGCATCAAGACCCCACGCGCGGAGTACATGACGTTGTAGTTGAGCTCGCGAGAAAGGTTCTCCCAGAGCTTCAGCGCGTGCTCATAGAGCGCTGCGCTTTCATCGTAGAGGTAGTTCGAGCGGATGATCGTCGTGTTGCGACCCGAATTGCCGCCGCCGATCCAGCCCTTCTCGATGACGGCGACATTCGTAATGCCGAATTCTTTGGCAAGGTAGTAGGCCGTACCGAGCCCATGACTACCTCCGCCGACGATTACCACATCGTACTGCGGTTTCGGCTCGGGCGACCGCCATTGCCTTGTCCAACCGCGATGTGCGTTGAAGGCCTCCGTAAGAAGGCTCGATATTGAGAAGCGGCGCATAGTGAAGGCTTCCGGCCCCGTCCTCTTCGAATGAGACCAGGGACCATACGACCGATTATCGAGGCCATCCCGGACTAAGGCGACGTTCAACTGGAAAAATCCGACATGTTAGCCAGAGGCGAATCTGGCCTCCCAGCTCGTGCAAACTCTTCTGTGACAACATCGCTTGAGACGCAACCTGGTCGAACTGGTATCGGGTACTGCTCTGGCATCGAGAAGTGGCACGGCGGTCTTCCGACCACCTCTACTCGCCAATCTGGAAACTCATGCAGACATCTACCTTCGACATCTTCAAGATCGGCATCGGCCCTTCAAGCTCCCATACGATGGGGCCAATGCTGGCCGCAATACAATTCCTCGATGAGCTCAGATCGGGCCACTGGCCTAGACCGGCAAGAATTAAGGTGGCTCGCATCGTGGTTCGCCTTCATGGCTCCCTTGCCTATACCGGGCGAGGCCATGCGACGGACAGGGCCATCATACTCGGGTTGAATGGCCATTCCCCTGATGGCGTCGATCTCGACGAGATCGAGAACATTGTCGAGCGTACGAACCTCACGCGCAGCATTTCACCGCCTGGCCATACCTCATACAGCTTCGATCCCGCGGCCGATCTTGTCTTCGATCGCAAGACACCACTGCCGGGGCATCCAAACGGCATGACTTTCGAGGCTCTCGATCAAGACGGACATCTGGCGCTTCGCCGCCACTATTTTTCCGTCGGCGGTGGCAACGTCTTGCGGCAGGACGAACTCGAGAGCCGACGCACATCGGTCGCGGAACCCGATGCCACTCCTTTCCCCTTCCGAACGGCGCGTGAGATGCTCGACGTTTCCGCGAAGTCAGGCCTCTCCATTGCCGATATGCAGATGGCGAACGAGCGGCAGCACTATTCGGAGGCCGAGATCAACCGCCGCTTGGACCACATTTGGCAGGCCATGAAGGCTTGCATTGACAGAGGCCTCACGCAGGACGGTACCTTGCCCGGTGGTCTGAACGTCAAGCGCCGCGCCAAAGCGATGCATCAGCAGTTGCTCGCAGATAGACAGTGCAACGTGGTTGGCAACTTCACGACCAACGATTGGCTTTCAGCCTTCGCCATGGCTGTGAACGAAGAAAACGCGGCCGGTGGGCGCGTCGTTACCGCGCCGACAAATGGTGCGGCCGGCGTCGTCCCCGCTGTCATCGCATTCGCGCAAGAGTTCATTGCCGGAGGCGGGTCGTCATCCGTACGTCGCTTTCTACTCACGGCAGCAGCGATTGGCAGCCTGATCAAAGCCAACGCGTCCGTCTCAGGCGCGGAGGTCGGCTGTCAGGGCGAGGTTGGCTCAGCAGCGGCAATGGCTGCCGCCGGCCTGTGTGCCGTATTAGGAGGCACCCCATCCCAAGTCGAGAACGCCGCCGAGATCGCCATGGAGCATCATCTCGGGATGACCTGCGATCCGATTGGCGGTCTCGTACAGATCCCCTGCATCGAGCGGAACGCTATGGGGGCTGTAAAAGCCGTTACCGCAGCCTCGCTCGCCATGCGAGGCGACGGCACACATTTGGTGTCGCTGGATGTCGCTATTGAAACCATGCGCCAGACGGGCTTGGACATGCACGAGAAATACAAGGAGACGAGTTCGGGCGGCTTGGCCGTGAACTATGTTGAATGTTGAGACTTCATCGGCAGGCGGGCTTCAACACCGATGAGCGGCTCATCCACGGTACGGATGTTCGATCGCTTCAGCCTCAAGCCCGGCCCACAGAACAGCGATGATGGAGGCGAGGGGGCCAATTGGCTGACTGGTGTGCCGACAGTCATCCTCGGCCCGGGCCCGGCACACATGGCGCACCAAATGGGTAAGTGGTGCGAATGTGCACGTGTCGATGAGGCCGCCGCAATCTACGAGGCGCTGATCCGCTCATGGTGCGGGATCGCTAGTTAAGATACTCCGAACTTCGTAGCCACCCACCGAGAGCGGGCGTGAGCGCCGCCGCATCCGTGAAGTAGTGGGCAATTTCAACAATCGGCGCTTTACCAAGCGGGCCGGCCACCCCACAATCTACGGATTAATATCATTCATATGACAACCTTAGATTGCGCGTCTGGCCGAATCGCTGTTTAGTTCAAAACATCGCGCAGGGCGTCGTTCGTCCGCGCGAGGCGAACCGGAGCCTCAACCGCTTCGATCGGCCCAAAATCATCATCCAAACCAGGAAAGACGCTCATGAAACAAATGCTGAGAGCGGCGGCGCTTATCTCGCCTCTCCTCATGGCAGGCGCAGCACAGGCGGCACAGACGCTGCCGGCTGACCTCGATGTCTCCATCGAAATCGTCGAAGCCTGCACGGTGAGCAACATCGTGCCCATCGCGTTCGGCACGCAAGGGACCCTGGCGGCGATTGTGGACACAACGGGATCGGTCGACGTGACCTGCCCCGACGAGGTTGCGTACTTCATTGCGCTCGACGCAGGCGGAGGGGAAGGAGCGACGGTGGGGACCCGTAAGATGACGGGCCCCGCGACGATCGACTACTCGCTCTATCAGACTTCCGAGCGCTCCACCGTGTGGGGAGATGAGGGTGGAGACAGAAAGAGCTTCACCGGTGATGGCTCCGCGCAGACTCACATCATTTATGGCCGCGTCCCAATCCAGACGACACCGGCCCCAGGCACCTACAGCGATACCGTGACGATCGTCGTCCACTACTAGATCCCTTTGTCACCGGAAAGTACGGCATGCAAGCGACGTTCAAATGCGTGGCCGCTCTCATGCTGCTGTCGGCGTCATCCGCAGCGGAGGCCGCATCACTCCGCGTGTCCCCTGTGACGCTTGATCTAAGCATGCCGCGCAGCTCCGCCACGCTAACTCTACGGAACGATGCGAGCCAGGCACTCGGCGTACAAATTCGTGTCTTCCGATGGACGCAGACTGGCGGAGCTGACGAATACGAGCCAACGACGGCCGTGGTGGCCAGTCCGCCATCAACGCGCCTCGCACCAAACCATGACTACACCGTGCGCGTGGTGCGGACCTCCAAGGCCCCAATCGCGGCAGAAGAAAGCTACCGCATCGTCATCGATGAGATCCCCACCCGGCGCGCGCAACGCTCGGGCACAATCAATCTCGTTGTCCGCCACTCCATTCCGATCTTCTTCCGGAACCCGCAAGCGGATACGCCGAAGGTAGCTTGGAGACTTGCTCAAGTGAACGGCAAGCCCAAGCTGGTGGCTCAGAACACCGGCGGCACCCGGCTCAAGCTCGCTGACCTGGTCCTCGAGCAGGGAAATTCACGGCTCTTCGCCAGGAATGGGCTCGTTGGCTATGTGCTTGCCGGCGCGACGGTGGAATGGCCTGTAGTTCTGCAGCGGCGCCCGACAGCTGCCGCGGTCACGCTCAGAGCTAAGACGCAGCTCGGCGCGATTCATGAAAACGTGCTTGCTGTCCCTCGCTGAGCGACTGCTCGTTGTCGCCCTGACAGTGTTTGCCGTTTGCGCCACGGCGAACGCGCAATCAATGAGATCCATCCCTCGTCCCGATCCTATTCTCAATGTGACCGAGGGACGTAATCTCTTTCTCGAAGTCATTATCAATGACTTCTCGACAGGTATTCTCGCAGAGTTCTTCGAACATCCCGACCTGGGATTGACCACGACACCCGATGATCTCGCCGCATCGGGGTTGAAGCTGGTCGAGCAAGCAAGGAGCGGAAACAACCGGATCGCGCTCCATCGACTTCCCGGTGTTTCATATCAGGTCGATGAGGGTGCGCAGAGACTCTACATCATTGCCCATGACGAAGCCCGCATTCCCCGCAAGCTCGATGCCCGCCCGTCCCGGCGGCGGGGAGAAGATCCTCCACCTCAAGCAGACTACGGTGCGGTCCTGAACTATTCGCTGTTTGGTGCAACTGGTGCCTTGAGCGACCGCGACTTTGGACGCCTGGATACGTTCTCCGGCTCCTTTGACTTGCGCGCCTTCAGCCCCTTCGGAACACTAAGCCATTCGGTCGTTGCAGGGCGCACGTCCTACGACTGGATGCATGACATCGTTCGCCTGAGAACAGCATGGACCTACTCCGATCCTATGCACATGCTGACCTACCGGGCTGGCGATCTGGTCAGCGGCGGTCTCTCCTGGACGAGGCCCGTCAATCTCGGCGGCTTGCAGGTGCAGAGGAATTTCGGCCTTCGCAGCGATCTCGTGACGAAACCGCTGCCGTCATTTGCGGGCTCGGCCGCCGTCCCGTCGACAGTTGAAGTCTACACGCAAAATGCGCGCGTATGGTCGACGAAAGTCGCACCGGGCCCCTTCGAGATTCTCAATCTGCCTGTCATCGGCACATCGGGCGAAGCACGTGTCGTCCTCCTCGATAGCCAGGGGCGCGAAATTGAAACCGTGCTCCCCTTCTACAATGCCGACATTCTTCTCCGGGAAGGCCTGCTCGACTTCTCGATCGAGGCTGGGTTTCCGAGGCGCAGCATCGGCGTCGTATCCGACGATTACGATGACGACGCCTTTGCCATTCTAAGTGCCCGCTACGGTTTCTCGAACCGGCTCACCCTTGAGGGGCACCTCGAGGCAGGTTCCCAACTCGTCAATGGCGGCATGGGGGCCGCTTTCCTGCTCGGCCGCTATGGGACCGCGTCTCTCTCGGCCTCGGGGAGCGCGCACGACGATCGCTCTGGCGCCCAGGCCAGCGCCTCCGTCTCATTGCGCTGGCGCGACTGGTCGCTTTACGGGCGCATACAGCGGACGTTCGGCGACTACGACGATGTAGCCAGCGTATCCGCGCGAAAGGCGTGGGACAGCCGCTACCACGGCTTCATGTCGTCGGCCGTGCCTCGCGCCGTCGATCAGGTCTCACTTGGGATCCCGGTGCCGTTCGAACACGCTCATCTACGCGCAGCGTACTCCCGTGTGGCCCGCGACCTCGAGCACGACACCGAAGTCCTGAGCATCAACTACAGCCACGAGATATGGGACCGCACGACGTTTCGCGCGACAATGTTCCAAAGCCTCGGAGGCGAAAGGGGTCTTGGCCTGTATGCGGGCCTGACCATTTCGTTCGGAAGCGGAGTTTCGGCATCGGCCGGCTATGACCATCGTCCCGACGGTAGCCGGGCGATGATCGACATCATGAAATCCGAGAGGCCGGACGTCGGCAATGTCAGTTGGCGCGCCCGTGCGCTCGAGAGCGACAATCCGCTCCGATCGGTTTCCGGCGCATACCGCTCGCCCCACGCGCGTTTTGAAACGACAGTCACGCAGTACGGCGATGAAGTGCGCGCCACTGCTTCGGTAGATGGCGCTGTTGTCTTCGCGGGGGGCGGGATCTTTACAACAAACAGAATTCACGACGCGTTTGCCATCGTAAACGTCGGATCGCCAGACGTCGAAGTCCAACATCAGAACCGGCCAGTTGGCACTACCGACCGATGGGGGCGGATTCTTGTGCCGAACCTGCAAGCGTTCGAGGCCAATGAGATCGCGATTGATCCCTCCAATCTTCCGGTGGACGCGATCGTGCCAACAACCAAGGAGGTCGTCGTTCCTGCCAGCGGTGCGGGCGTCGTCGTGAGTTTTGGCGTTTCCCAGGGCGATGACACTGCACTCGTCGTATTCATCGACGCTCGTGGAGCGCCAATCAAGCCGGGTTCATCTGTGCGCGTCGACGGCCTGCAGGACGAGTTCATCGTTGGCTATGACGGCGAGGTGTTCCTGCGCAGCCTCACAGGGCGGAACAGGGTGACGATCGAGCAGACTAGCGGCGCGACGTGCGCAGCGGAATTTTCGTATGAAGCCATCCGGGGAACCCAGGTCAGAATCAATGGGGTCGTATGCCGATGAATGTGACGCGCTGCGCCAGCACGCTACTCCTTGCCATGGTCATCGCGCTTTGTGGCGTAGGGCGATCCTCCGCTCAGAGCTGCGGCTTCACCATCAGCAGCATGAGCTTCGGTCCAAGCATTGACACGTTGTCCAGCAGCACGGTGGACACCACGGCGACGCTCCAGTTCAACTGCAATGGCTGGGATCCGTCTACGCGCATCCTTATATGCGTGCATCTTGGTGAGGGAAGTGTCGCCTCGGCTGGCGGAGCCCGGCGCTTGGAGGGAGGCGGCAACTATCTTCTTTATCAGCTCTACCAGAACTCCGAACGCTCGATCGTCTGGGGCAGCGCGAGCACGGCGTATCCGCCGGTGTCGATCGCTGCAGTTGCTGAAGGCACCGGCGCAGTCTCCGGCGAACGCACGATCTACGGTCGCGTTTTCGGCGGCCAGTCGACAGCCGCGGCGACGACCTATTCGTCGACTTTCTCAGGCGCCGATGTAGATGTCCGCTATCGCCTGACCGATGACAACGACTGCTCGACCGGCTTGGGCATGTCGGGTGGAGTCGGCAGCTTTGGAGTTGATGCTGCGGTCGCCCAGAACTGCATCGTGAGCACCACGCCGGTCAATTTCGGTTCGCATGGCACTTTGAATGCCAACATCGATGCGACCGGCACGGTTTACGTCACCTGCACCCCCGCCACGAGCTATGCGATCAGACTCGACGGAGGTGGCGCTGCCGCGGCGCCAACAATGCGACAGATGACCAAAGGATCGAACACCATCACCTACGGCCTCTACAGAAACAGCGCGCGCGATCAACCGTGGGGAGATTCGGAAGAAGCGCGCGCTCACGGCACCGGAAGCGGCAGTATTCAATCGCACGTGGTCCATGGAAGAGTTGCACCGCAGACAACCCCTCCGGTGGGCATCTACAGCGACACCGTGGTCGTCATTGTGGACTATTGAAGTTAGTCGATCTGAAAGGCAAAGAAGCGACAGGAAGCGCGCATCAAAGGGAAGAGCGGCGCCGACACACGGCGACTTCCTCCGCTTGGCCGAGGCGGCCGATCGACTGCTCCTTCATGATCTCGTCCATGGCGCCGATTACGAAGCTCGCGCCCGGGCTGCATATCCAGAGCACAGCGGCGCCGGCATCCAGGTGCCGCCGCGTCGGACTGCCGGTCGACGGCGGTTTCACCGCGCACTAGCGAAGAAAGCGAGACCTCAATCGCTCAAAACAATGACGTACTCTCTGAGCGAATGACGTGGCGGAACTCGGCGTCTACTGTGTCGTCGCAGCGGTCGCTAGTGCCGTTTACAAAGCTACCGGCGTTCTCGTACGCGCCTATTGCGTTGTCCGTTTCGGGCCAGGAGCTGACATGAGCCGCGTCCATCATCCGCTCGGCGGCCGTTTAATCGACGGCTCGGCTCTTCCAACGAGCTATTGAGAGTGTCGGCCGAGGTAGCACACGGGCACGTATGCCTGAAAACCGGTCCATAGCTGCCAGGATTGTCAGGCTTTCGGTCTCCCGGGCAATTGTGCCATAATTTTTCGGCGCCTTTGCCCGACAGCGCACGATCCACGTCGCGACTGTGCATAGAATGGAGAACTCCCATGAGACGACTGCTTGCAGCCCTGGCCGTCAGCGCTGTCGCCGCGCTGGCCGCAAATACCGCTGCCAAGGCCGACCCGCTCGCCGAGATCAAGAAGAAGGGCACCATCATCGTCGGCGTGAAGACGGATTATCCGCCGTGGGGCATGCGCGACTCGAGCGGCAACATCGTCGGCATGGAGGCGGATATGGCCGCCGATGTCGCAAAGCGCCTCGGCGTCAAGCTTGAGCTGGTCTCGGTCGTCTCCTCGAACCGGATGCAATTCCTGCAGCAGGGCAAGATCGACCTGATGATCGCGACGATGAGCGACACGCCCGAGCGCCGCAAGGTCGTGGGCATCATCGACCCCGTCTACTATGCCTCGGGCGTCGCGATCATGGCGCACAAGAAGGCCAACATCAAAAGCGCCGCCGACCTCAAGGGCAAGCCGGTCTGCGCGCTGCAGGGCGCCTTCTACAATAACGAGCTGCAGTCGAAGTATACCGGCCAGGAGCTCGTCGCCTTCAAGGGCATCCCGGAGGCCGAGCAGGCTCTCCTTGACGGGCGCTGCGTTGGCTTCGTCTATGACGATGTGGTGCTGGTGTGGAAGAAGGCACAGGAGAAGAAGTGGGACGGCTTCGACGTCGTCGCGCTCACCGAATGGAAGCCTGTGCCGTGGGGCCTTGCGGTGAAGGTCGAGGATCTCGGCGGTCCGTGGGGCAAGTTCATGGCCGAGACGACCAAGGACTGGCTGAAGTCGGGTGCGCTGCTCGCGCTCGAGAAGAAGTGGGTCGGCAGCAACACCGACTGGCTCGTCAAGGCATCCGAGGACGCCAAGAAGTAAGACAAACGGCGGGGCGGCCACCGGCGCCGCCCCTCCCTTCGCCGATCCGCAGGGCAGCCCCAAGCGACGAGCAGTGAATGGAAGGTCTCTGGGACTTTCTGCGCGGCCTGCATGACGCCTACGGCGTCAACCTCGTGCACTTCTACGACAGCTTCGAGCGTGGCCGGCTGCTGCGCGGCATGTGGACGACGCTGAAGCTCGCCGCAGTGTGCGTCGTGCTCAGCGTCCTCATCGGCATAGTCGGGGCGTGGCTCCAAGGGAGCCGCTTCAAGGTCCTGAAGGCGATCGTCCAGGGCTACATCCAGTTCTTCCGCAACACGCCGCCGCTCGTGCAGATGTACTTTTTCTACTTCGCGCTCGGGCCGCAGATGCCGCGTGTGGTCAACGAGTACGGCATCGCGCAGCCGATGCTCGGCAGCTTCGAGTGGGCCGTCATCTCGCTCTCGTTCTTCGCCGGCGCCTTCAACATCGAGATCTTCCGCTCGGGCGTCTAGGCGTTACAGAAATCGACCGTCGAAGCCGCCGACTCGCTCGGCTTCAACCGCTGGCAGATCTACCGTCTCGTGGTGTTGCCGCTGGCCGTACGCGTCTGCCTGCCAGCGCTCAATAACAACCTCGTCAACCTGATCAAGACGACGACCCAGGCCTACGCGATCGCAGTGCCGGAAACGCT
>VFQP010001068.1_pt1 | contig 40773 bp, 33 predicted proteins | sample 3512351 | NCBI WGS metagenome assembly VFQP01 (sample SAMN10412372, study PRJNA504923) | tailings metagenome | isolation source: Relicate 1 Philex TSF1 revegetated site | place: Philippines: Tuba, Benguet | collected 2017-08-29
TTTGACCGGTTGTTGGTCGAGGTTAGTTAAGGGTTCACGCGCATTTTCTAAGTGTCACCTTACAACTCACCGGCGTTGACGAGATCTGGAACCATGCTCAACTGGCCGTAACAATCCGAATCTGTACTCCTTATGCAAAATATACTGGCTGTATGCGGATTCGTATCAACCTCGCAGCAATGGGCAAATTTCCGAAAGCTGTATCCCGCGATATAAGCGCTCCATATCGACAACAAAAAAAGCCATAAGAAATCTTATGGCTTTGAAATCAATGAAATTATATTACTCGGTAATTAGTACTGCGGGGTGATCGTTTTTCTTTTCCGTTATAACGGGTTTTACCGGGCTTTGGGGAAATATATTTTCTACCGTTACCCTACCTTCTGCGTCAGGGCTATTTTTCCTGGTATAATGTTGCGCCATTACGAATACGATGAATGTCGCAATAAAAAGAAAAGAGGCTATGTTTCGGTAGGATAAAATTTTTCGCATACTTAAGGTCAGATTACTTGCAAAGTAAGGATAAATATTGAATAATCAGAGACGTATCGGTCTGTTTATAAATGCCTTATTCAGGTCATCAATATAATCCAGCACCAGGTCGCGGCCTTCTCCTGTTTCAGAAGAAGTCACAAAGAAAGGCGGAACTTCTTCCCAGGTTTCTTTCAGGCGGGAGATAAAATCGGTCACATTGCGGCGGGTTGCTCCAGGTTTGTTTTTATCGGCCTTGGTAAAGATCACGGCAAACGGAATCTCCCAGTTGCCCAGTTGTTCAATAAAAGCGAGATCGATCTTCTGAGGCTCATGGCGGCTGTCTACCAGCACAAACAGGCTGGTAAGATTTTCGCGCTTCCGGATATAATTCTCAATCATCTGCTCCCATCTGCGCCGGCTGCTTTGGGACACTTTCGCATATCCATAACCAGGCAAATCCACGATATACCACTTATTCTTGGCGTCAGAAACTACCTCGAAATGGTTGATCAACTGTGTTTTCCCCGGAGCCGACGAGGTTTTCGCCAGAGCCTGCTTGTTACAAAGCATATTGATCAGGGAAGACTTCCCCACGTTGCTACGACCAATGAACGCATATTCCGGCCTGTCTGCAGCGGGGCATTGCGCATAATCCGCGTTACTGATCAGGTATTTTGCATCTTGTATTTTCATACTGAATCTGCAAAATTAAGGGTTGCGGGGCAATTGAGAGGGTTGATGTTCGATGGTGGATGTTCGATGGTCGATGGTCGATGTTTGACACTGACAGCCGAAGTTTTCGCGCAGGACCTTGTTCGATGACCATTGCGCAATAATTAACAGCTATAAATTATCAGCCAACGGTGAATTCCGACCATCGACCATCGAACATCAAACATCGACCATCGACCATCCACCATCCATCATCAATGATCCGCCAGCTTCAACGCCGTTTCCATCACAACATCCCGCTTGGTTAGCACATCTTGTATGGAGGGAGAAACGGATTTGTCGGGAATAATTCCCCGATCCGCTGGATTACGGCCCTGAGTATGCATATAGAACGCCATTAGAGGAATACCCGCTGTCAGCTTAGTATTCGGTAATGTAATACTGGAAAACACACCACTGTTATCTCCCCCATAAGCTCCGCCAGTTTCCTCACCCACAAAAACGACGCGGTTCTCTGTCTTTGCCGCAGATGCAAATTCGGCAGTCACAGAAAAACTGAATCCGTCGGTGAGCACAAATACTTTGCCCTTAAAGCCATCAGGACGGGGCTCCTTCTTTGACAGGTATTCCTGCATTGGCCAGATATATTCGCCATCTTTTTCCTGGACAAGACCAAGCGCCTGATCAAGGCCCGGCGGAAACCAGCCGTACTGTTTAACCGAGCTTTCCCTGTTTGACGCGACAAGTATCTTTTTATAATAAGTAAAAGGACCAGTAGCGAGCCAGGAAAACAAATACCCTCCATATTCTTCCACGCCGCCTTCATTACCACGCAGATCGATCACGAGCGTTTTGGCTCCTGAAGCGTTGATTTGTTGAAATGCGCTGTCAATAAACTTATAATAATCCAGCTCATTTTTATTGGTATAAAAACGGCTGATCCTTAACACGGCTGCAGACGATTTTGGCAAGGTAAGCTTAAAGGCAGGCAACACCGACCTTCCCGCCGATGGCTCTTTCGCAAGCAGGGTCTCCAGCGATATTGCAGAAAGTTTCGCGAGTTTTTCCTGCTTCCCTGCTTTGTAACCAACGGAATAACCGGCAGCAGTCCCGATAAAGCTGGCATAATACCCATTGAACGACTGATTCAGCTCCTGGTATAAAGCAGCCTGAACATTCCCGTCAACGGTAATAAATCCACGAAGTAGAGTGATTATATCAGCGATCTTTTTGCCATTAATACTGGTTATTTCCATGCCGGCTGCAAGTGTATTATCCGCTTCATAATTCCGAAGTACCCATGCTTTATTGTCTTTAAAAAACAATCTTAGGGGAAGGAGCTGGTTTTGTCTGAATGGGAAACGATCATCCGGCCGGTCTTTCCTATGCCATTTTGTGTGCCCGCATTTAAGCCCGGCAATAAAAGGCATCACCAGTTTATAATATTCTTCCTCCGTCATCGGCTTACTGATCGCCTGCCGCAATTCCTGCTCTTTCTTATCAAATTCGCTTTTTGTCTGATACCTGTAAATGCCAGGATGTAATTCTTTAAGGGCGGTGATCAGGATCCGGTGGTCTTCCTGCAATTGATCAACTGTAAATACAGGCGCCTCCTGTGAAATTGCACGCACGGCCGCGAGGATTACCGGCAATGCCAGAAAAATCTTTTTCATTGTTACATGTTTTTACCGATGGCTGCGATGAGGATACCATCATTCTTTCGGTTATTTTTCGCGCGCCTTTGTAATTTAAGCACCACGATCACCGCATTCACCAGGGTCACCAGAATGGCAGCAAGTGCAATTATTTCACTTACTTCCATTTTATTGAGTTTACCATAATGATCCATGGCAAAACAACAAGTTTGCTGACACACCACCGCCTTACCTTACAAGGCTGGACATGTAAAAGCAGGCTCTTCGATAAAATCCTGCCGGGCAACACCTTAATAAACTAAAAACCGGAGTTCAGACTTGCTTTACCGCGGAATTCAGCCTTCGCGCCCCGTAAAAAAACTGAAGGTGTAATGCCTTCCTGTTTCTTGAATACCTGGTTGAACGTAGCCTTTGAATTAAACCCGCAATCATACGCCAATCCCATGATCGACATATGCTGGTTTTCCGGCTTTACTGACATTTCCTTAAATGCAGCGATACGGTATCCATTGATAAACTCGAAGAAGTTCCGGGAAAATTCCTGGTTGATCACCTGGGAAAGATGATGACGCTTCACATTCAGCTGGGCTGAAAGATCATCAATGGTAAGCGCTGGCTCCAGATATGGTTTTTGCTGTTCCATCCATTGCAAAAGCCGCCCTTTGATCTCTTCCATCTCTTTTACAGGTATAGCTGCTTTCTGATATTTGGCTGGCGCTGCTTCATTGTTAACCAGCAGTTCCTCTGTGAAAGACGTTAGACTCTCATCTCGGGGTTTCATTACCTGATCCCAACGATATGGGCTCAATAAATGTCTGTAAGAAAGCCAGTAAACCATCAAAACAGCAAGCAGAAAATTGTTAGGATAAAGTAAACTGAACCAGGGCCAGTCATATCTCCTGGAGATAAAACAAAACCAGGAAAACACCATGATACACCAGATTCCCCACAGAAATGTTTCCAGCCATACCAGTCCTGCTCTTCCAGGATCGGAAAAAAGATCAGGCAACGCTTTTCTGTGATGATAAAATATGATCAGCGATGCCGACGTAAACCCAATATGAAAGTAGTTGGTCAGATGGTTATAGATCCCGAAGTCGGCCCGGTTCACCACGGCAGGATCAGACAGATAAGCGATCTTCTCTGCGGCTCCTGACAAATAGTACGGCGAAAGCAACAGGAAGTATACCAGAAACGGGAGAAAGTAAGCGGCATGGATCCACCGCAAACGAAAGCCTTTTACAACGATGCTTTGTGTAAGCAGCAAAAGCAAGGGACCATAAAGATGAGGTAAAAGCCACGACAACCGGCTCAGATGCGGCACTCTCACAAACAGATCACGAACATCAATGGCCACCAGTGAAAGATGAGCTACCAGCACCAGTACCAGCATCGCCAGGATGCGGTTAGACATCCGGTTGTCCTTCTTCCGTAAAAGCAACACACAAAGTATCCCGCCCTGCAATACGCCGGCGAAGAGGATCGCAAATAAGATAAGGCTCATGGACGGGGATTTATTGGATCTTTTGGATGAATGGGATCATTCCCGAAATAATGATAAAATCCCATATCTCAGCTGACCTTTCATATAATAATAACGACGCTTTAGTTGGTCTGTTAAAATCCCATTAATCCCAAAAATCCAATAAATCCCCGTTACCTTTGTGCCCCATGACAAACCCCTTACCGCACGATCACGTCACCCCCTTCAAGGGATCAGAAAAAGGAAAGAAAGAACAGGTAGCCGAAATGTTTGATCACATAGCCGGCCGTTACGATTTTATGAACCGCTTTCTTTCTGCACGGATCGATGTAACCTGGCGGAAAAAAGCTATTTCCCTCTTTAAAAAAGATCAGCCCAAAACAATTCTTGATATCGCTACCGGAACCGGCGATATGGCGATTATGGCATGTAAAATGCTTAATCCAGATAAGATTACGGGGATCGATATTTCGAGGCAAATGCTGGAAGTGGGAAAAAAGAAAGTTGAGAAAGAAGGACTTGTGGAAAAAATCCAGTTACAGCACGGAGATTCCGAAACAATAAACTTTGCGGAAAATACGTTTGATGCCGGGATGGTGGCATTTGGCGTGAGGAATTTTGAAAACCTCGAAAAAGGGCTCTCCGAAATTTTGAGGGTGTTAAAACCCGGCGGACAGCTTGTTATCGTGGAGTTTACAAAACCCCGCCAGCCTGTTCGCAGTTTATATAATTGGTATATGGGTTTTGTTGCACCACAGCTGGCCCGCTGGTTCAAACAGAATAAAGATGCTTATAAATATCTGAATGAATCTTCCAATGCATTTCCTGCGCGCGAACATCTCAGGGATATCCTAACCAAAGTTGGTTTTGCCGATGCCCGTTATAAATCGCTAAGCTTAGGAATATGTTGTATTTACACTGGCAGAAAGCCCGTACGCTAAAGACTGGATTGTGTTTGCTGATTTTTGTGGTTGGCATGACGCAACATTTATCCGCCCAGGAACGCGAGATAAATCTTTATGATCACGATTCAAAACCTTATTATTTCGGCCTTACTCTCGGCTTGAATTCTACCCGCTTTCACACGCAAATGCACTCGCGGTTTCTGCAGGACGATAGTGTGCTTACAGCGGAACCGATGAATTCAGTTGGCCTGAATCTCGGACTATTGGCCACAGCCAGGATCTCAGACAGGTTCCAGCTTCGCTTCAACCCACAACTGATCTTTACCGAAAAAAAGATCCGCTATAACCTGAAAAATCCCGAAGACGGCAAAACGGAAATCGTACAAAGCTTCAATCCGATCATTTTCTCTTTTCCCATACAGATAAAATTACAGTCTGATCGTATCGACAACTTCAGAGTATACATGTTCGCCGGGATGAAAGCCGATCTTGCCTTATCCGGGAACAAAAAATCTGATGGCACGATCCAGATCAAAGGCTCCGACTTCGGTCCCGAACTCGGTCTCGGATTCAACTTCTTCCTTAAAAGCTTCATCTTCTCCCCCGAGATCAAGATCAGCAATGGGATCCCGAATATCCATAACAGAGATGCAAGCGTGAAATATTCAAGCGTGTTTGATAAGATACAGTCGAGGATGATCATGCTGTCCTTTCATTTCGAAGGGTGACGCGAATGCGGCACGAATGGCCGCGAATATTCGCGAATACAGTCCTGCTAAATCAACCTTGCTTTAAATAGAAATTGAGATGCCCGGATTAGCTATCCGGGCATCTTTTATATAAGGCAATTTCATCTATAGTTCTCTATTCGCGTCTATTCGCGTTAATTCGCGTAGCATTCATTAATTAGAAGTCGTATTCACGCCGATGCATATTCCACCTCACTCCAAACGAAATAACTTTTGATGTTAGAGAGCTTACAGGTGCTGTTTTTGCATCCTGTTTGCGGAAAGTGCCGAAAAGTTCGAGTGCAAGATTTTCTTTCAGCTCGTATGAGACCAGTAAAGAAGAGTAGAACACATTGGTTTTCCATCCTGAACCGATACTGTAGCCATAATCTCCCTGGCGGGCTGAATTCGGTAAAAAGATGTTACTTCCAAAGCTCACACTACTGGAATCTCTGCCCTGCTGATAATAGATTGCTTTGGCCTGGATCATCCATTTTGGTGCGGGCTGGAAACGGGCAATACCTATAAACTCGTTGAAATTCGCCATCAACGGATGGGCCAATGGCTGATTGTAATGCGTATAGTTCGCAACAGAATCATTGTGCGAGTAAGTGAATGGACGCACACGGTTTGTTTCAACCTGCAGATCAAGATTCTTTACACCAAACGCATCGATGTATTTCGCACCAAGCTGATATCCCCATTTGTTTCCCCACCAGCCATCACCAGCACGGATCTCAGAAAGCTTGAACTCATCCAGTAATAACTGTCCATATACCTGGAAACGTTTTGCAATGTTTGCCTTGAAATCAAGACCCGCAACAGAGTTGTCAAAACTTCCGTTCTGCAGTTCGATAGACCGGTAAAAGATCACCGGATTCAGATAGCTGAACTCAAAACGATTGGGTCTGCCAAATACAATACCTTCAAATAAACCGACATTCAGCCAACGCGTAAGATTTACATCCAGGTGGTGCATCGCTGCATATTTTTTCCCGATCAGTTTATCTACGCTTCCCTTGTTATCGGCATTCGCCAGCTCCATAAAAAGATTCTGATAGTTGAACTTCCAGATCCTTGTATTCAAACGGAGAAAAAGACCTGCGTTCCCAAAATCGCTCAGATACAAACTGCGGTATCCGTTTCCTATGAAATTCTTATCATATCCAAATGATACATCGATATACTTCGTGACGTTGAACGTGATCGTTCCCCGTGCATCAAAATAATCCACGCCGCCGGGCGCTTTGAAATCCTTATAAAAGCCCTGACCCGGCACAGCCAGCCGATCAGTAATGTACTGTTGAACATAGGACGGGTCCCTTTCCTGGTTATCCGTCAGATAAGCAGAGAACCCGATCTTATTCGCGATCCTGCCACGCAGACTAAGCCCGCGTGTATTCAGAAACAATCGCTGATCATTATCGATTTCTTTTGACACCACATATTGTACAACAGGATTGATCACGAGATCAAAATCCTTCACATGTGCCTCATAAAAATTTGCAGGACTGGTATACAGTTTTTTCCAGATCGGCTTTTTGCTGGCATATAAAGCACGCTCTTCATCCGTAAGCCATTCTGTATTGTTGAGGTAAACGCTCCGCAAATTATACAGATCGGTTTTTGAAAGCTGATCTTCCCCGTTTTTTTCCAGGTAACTCTTCACCCCATTCACTACATACTTGCCCCGGTTAAAAGGTCTGATCTTCGAAAAATTCAGCACGGAGTCTGACTGAGCCTTTATCTCCAGTCTTTCCAGCAATACTGACTGTTTATCTCCCTGTGGAAGATAAGTTGACTGGGCTGCAGCAACAAACGGACAAAGAAAAACAAGCAGTCTTACAAGGGTTTTTATAAATTGCATTGCCAGTTATTTTGGATTATATACAACAAAGTATGCAAATATATCTTATTAAAAATATCCGCATCGTCAACGAAGGAGTAATTCAAACCGCGGATGTGCTGCTCAAAAACGGACGCATTGAGAAAATTGCGCCCACCATATCCCCGGAAGGCCTCTCGGTTACAGAAATAAACGGAGAAGGCAAGTTTTTATTACCCGGTGCGATCGACGACCAGGTGCATTTCCGTGAACCAGGGCTCACACACAAAGCCAATATCTATACGGAAGCAAAAGCAGCCGTGGCCGGTGGCGTTACCAGCTTTATGGAAATGCCCAATACCGTTCCGCCTGCTTTCACAGAAGAACTGCTGGAACAGAAATATACCATCGCTTCTGAAACTTCACTGGCCAACTATTCATTCTATATCGGCACCTCAAACGAAAATGCAGCGGAGGCACTGAAAATAAACTCCCGTAAAAACGATGTTTGCGGTATCAAGATCTTTATGGGGTCTTCTACGGGCAACCTGCTTGTAGACAACCCGCTTACGCTGGAAAAAGTATTTGCCGGCAGCGAACTACTGATCGCCACGCATTGCGAAGATGAAAAGATCATCAAAGCAAATCTCGCCGCAGCAAAAGCCAGCGGCCGCGAACTTACTGCTGCAGACCATCCGGTCATCCGTAGCGAAGAAGCCTGTTTCGAATCGTCTTTTTATGCCATTCAACTCGCCAAAAAATACGGTACACGTTTGCATATCCTGCATATCAGTACAGAAAAAGAATTACAGCTATTCGGGAATATGCTGCCCTTGAAAGACAAACGCATCACCGCTGAAGTATGTGTGCATCACCTGCACTTCACCAGCGATGATTATCCGCGTCTCGGCAATAAGATCAAATGCAATCCGGCCATCAAAGCTCCATCCAATAAACCTGCCTTGTGGGAAGCACTACTGGATGACCGGCTCGATGTAATTGCCACAGACCACGCTCCGCATACATTTGAAGAAAAAAATGAACCATATGAAAAAGCACATGCAGGTCTTCCGCTTGTTCAACATTCATTGCTGCTGATGCTTGACTATTATCAGCAGGGAAAAATCTCCCTGGAAAAAGTAGTGCAGAAAATGAGCCATGCTGTGGCTGACTGCTTCCAGATCAAGGAAAGAGGGTATATCCGTGAAGGGTACCATGCAGATCTCGTGATCGTTGACATGGATAGACCATTCACTGTTGCCAAAGAAAACATCCTGTATAAATGTGGCTGGAGCCCGCTCGAAGGAACTACATTCCCGGCCGCCGTGACACATACATTTGTGAACGGCCATCTTGTATTCCAGGCCGGAGAAAGTAATTTATGGAATCCTGTATGGGATGAATCTAAACAGGGCGATCGATTAAAGTTTGAAAGAAACTGATTTACATTCTTCATTGGTTGCCCTGTTACAGACAAAACATCTTTTCAATACTTTCTTACCGCCTTACCGGTTTGTTTTACCGGTAAGGCGGTAAGAAAGTAAGACGGTAAGAAAGTGTTTATGGTCGTAAATACTTAAAAGCTAAAACCGGTCCAACCGTCTGATTGTTTAAAAAACAGCCATGCAGATAGACAATATTTCATTTAATGATATCTCGATCTTTCATGCTGAAGAAGAATTCTCCATCTTTCACAAGCTGAACTTTACCAGAACAGTTGGTGGTAAAGAATGGCTCCGTCGTTTCTTTACAGAGCCTCACAATGATATCAGGAAGATCCAGGGCACACAGACCGTTATCAAAAAATTGATGGCGCATGTGGACGACTGGCCTTCCGATATCACCAACGGCACCATGCTGGTGATGGATAAGTTCATGGATTATTCGCTTGATCCGATCAGTCAAAGTCCTAACAGCCTTAACAATCTTTTCTATCGCTGGCTCCATCTGGAAGATTATTCCATGCTGAAATACTCCATGACGCATTTCGGAGATTTCTATCGTGGATTAAAAAAGATCGCTGTGCTGTTGGGCGAAGTCGATCTGCCTCCGCACATCAGGATCTATATCGAACGTATCATACAGGTACTGAAAGAACCGCCGCTTCATGAATTATCCATGACAACACGGGGTGAACCTTTCACACAAAAACAAAATCTTTACTTCGGTTTTCATCTTCGCACGCCGCTCAGAGCAAAAACGCTTGAGATGATGGATATCTACAGCCGCCTCGATGCATGGTATTCGATGGCGGTTGCTGTGAAAACATATAATCTTTCTTTTCCTGAATTTATAGAACAGGATACTCCCCTCGTTGAAGCAAAAGGTTTGTATCATATCCTGATCCCAACGCCGGTGCCCTATGATCTGCAGATGAGCCCCGAACATAATTTTCTTTTCCTCACCGGGGCGAATATGGCAGGTAAAAGCACCCTGATCAAATCAGTCGGTTCTTCCGTATTTCTCGCACATATAGGCATGGGCGTGCCTGCTCAAAACATGCGGCTGACGTTGTTTGACGGGCTGCTGAGCAACATCAATGTAATAGACAATATCGCCAAAGGCGAAAGCTTTTTCTTTAATGAAGTACAACGGATCAAGAACACGATCAGCAAGATCAATAATGGTAAGAAGTGGCTGGTACTGATCGATGAGCTTTTCAAAGGGACGAATGTACAGGATGCCATGAAATGCTCGCTTACCGTGATAAAAGGACTGATCAAAATGAAGAATTCGCTGTTTATTCTCTCCACGCATCTGTATGAGATCGGCGAAGACCTGAAAGAATATCCGAATATCTCTTTCCGTTATTTTGAAACAAATGTGGAAGATGACCAATTGAAATTCTCCTATCAATTAAAAGAAGGTATCAGTAATGACCGGCTCGGTTATGTCATCCTCAAACGCGAAAAAGTGGTGGAGATGCTGGAGAATTTATAATTGCTATCTTCACAAAAAACACGTCACATGAGAAGAACGCTTTGCTGCGCATTGATACTGGCATTCTCCCTGATATCACTCTCCTGTTTTTCACAGATCGATCTGTATGATGTTCTGCACTATAAATTTCATATCAAACTTTCAGACAAATCAGACACAGTGAATGGCACTGCGGAGATCCGGATGAACATAAAAAAGCCGGCAGCCAACATTCTCCTCGACTTTTCAACTGCTGTTGCGAAAAACAAGGGAATGAAAGTGCTCTCCTGTATGCTGGACGGAAAAGTAGTTAATGTTGAAACAAAAGACAATAACGACAAGATCAATCTTACCTGGGAAGGGAACACGCCCATAGAAGGTGAGCATACAATTACAGTGAAGTATACAGGTATCCCAAATGATGGGCTGATCATCTCCAATAACGTTTATAAACACCGTACTTTCTTTGCCGATAACTGGCCAAACCGTGGACACAAATGGATCCCTTGTATCGATCATCCCGGAGATAAAGCAACGGTTGAATTCACTGTGGTAGCTCCCTCACACTATAAAGTTGTATCCAATGGTCTTTTACAAAGTGAAACAGCGGATAAGGCTACTGCCATGACCACAACACACTGGAAAGAGGATGTGCCGATTTCGACAAAAGTGATGGTAATTGGTGTGGCAGATTTCGCAGTGGAGCTGGCAGGAAAGGTACAGGATAGCATTCCTGTTTACAGCTGGGTATTCCCGGAGAACAAAGACAAAGGCTTTTATGATTATGGCCAGGCGAAAGACGTGCTTCCTTTTTTTATCAACTACGTTGGACCGTATGGTTATAAAAAACTGGCGAATGTTCAATCCAAAACCATCTTTGGTGGTTTGGAAAACGCAAACACGATCTTTTATTCTGAAAACTCTGTAACCGGTACGCGTAAAAGCGAAAGCCTGCTGGCGCATGAGATCGCGCATCAATGGTTTGGTAATATGGCAACCGAAAAAACCTTTGCACACTTGTGGTTAAGCGAAGGATTTGCGACATATATGACGGTCCTTTACATGGAAAATAAATATGGAAAGGATACCGCTGTACATATGCTGCAGGAAGATCGCGAGCAGGTCATCAGGTCATCTGTTACGAAAACAAGAGCGATAGTGGATGAAACTCCCAACTACATGGATCTGCTGAATTCAAACAGCTATCAGAAAGGCGGATGGGTTTTACACATGCTGAGACAACAACTGGGAGATTCTGTTTTTCATAAATCCATAAGAGCATATTATAAACAATATGCAAATAGTAATGCGGATACAAGAGATCTGCAAAAAGTAGTTGAGCAGGTATCCGGTAAAGATCTTTCCATATTCTTTGATCAGTGGCTCTACAGGCCGGGTATCCCCAATCTGGGCGTAACCTGGGGATATAATGAAAAAACCAAAAAGACCTGGATTGAGGTGAAGCAATTGCAGGAGAATGATTTTGCCTTTACCTTACCGGTGAAGTTGCTCAACAAAGCAGGTAGTCACACGGTGAGAAGAATAGATGTAAGCAGCCGGTTTACACATATTGAGATGGAGGGAGAAACACTGGAAGTTGAGCTAGACCCGGATACAACATTACTGTTTCAGGCGACGCTGAATAAGGGTCTTACAAAATAGAAACTCGTTTTTTCACCATAAGATCATCATTAAAACACCGGCATCTAACTGTTATTTCACATCTTTTTTCTGATTAAAAACCCATACATCGTCCCATCTCTTTTGTCTACCTTTCCATAATGCTAGTAAAAATTCATGGAAGTGCGGTTTACGGCGTGGAGGCGATCACGATCACTATTGAAGCCAGTTGGATTGAATCATCTGGCAAGGACTCTACAATTGTGGGCTTGCCGGATAGTGCTGTTAAAGAAAGTCTTCAACGCATAGAAAGTGTATTCAAAACAAACGAGTACAAGATGCCACGCAATAAGGTGGTCATCAATATGGCTCCGGCTGATATACGGAAAAGTGGTACCGCCTTCGATCTGCCGATCGCCATCGGCATCCTCAGCGCATCTGAGCAGATCAATAATCCCGATGCTCTTTCTTCTTATATAATGATGGGTGAGCTCAGCCTTGATGGCCAGGTCAGACCGATCAAGGGCGCTTTACCCATGGCGATCCAGGCAAGAAAAGAAGGATTTAAAGGGCTGATCATTCCGAAGGCAAATGCCCGCGAAGCCGGCATGGTCAACAACCTGGTGGTGTATGGCGTCACCCATATCAAAGAGGTGATTGATTTTTTTGAGAATGGAGAAAAAGGGCTTGATCCGGTGATCGTTAATACCAGGGAAGAGTTTTTTGATTCGCAATACGATTTTGAACTTGACTTTGCCGATGTAAAAGGCCAGGAAAATATCAAACGGGCATTGGAGATCGCTGCGGCGGGAGGGCATAATGCCATCCTGATCGGCCCGCCGGGTGCGGGAAAAACGATGCTGGCCAAAAGGCTTCCGACAATCCTGCCACCATTGTCGTTACAGGAAGCGTTGGAAACAACCAAGATCCATTCGGTTGCCGGCAAGCTACCGGAGAATGCGACGCTGATCGCGAGAAGACCATTCCGTTCGCCGCATCATACGATCAGTGATGTGGCACTTGTTGGCGGTGGCGGCACACCTCAACCCGGTGAGATCTCACTCGCTCACAATGGCGTCCTCTTCCTCGATGAATTGCCCGAATTCAAACGCACTGTTCTTGAAGTAATGCGTCAGCCAATGGAAGAAAGAAAAGTCAGCATTTCACGGGCAAAAGTGGCGCTTGACTTTCCGGCGTCTTTCATGCTTGTTGCGTCGATGAACCCCTGCCCTTGCGGATTTTACAACCATCCCGACCGGGAATGCACCTGTCCGCCCGGCACTGTCCAGAAATATCTCAATAAAGTATCCGGCCCTTTACTCGACCGCATCGACCTTCATGTGGAAGTGACACCGGTCGCATTCACTGAGCTGTCTTCCGCCCGGCAGCAGGAGCAATCGGCAAAGATCCGCGACCGGGTAATAATTGCCCGCGAAAAACAGGCAGAACGATATAAAGCCAACCCCGGAATTTATTGTAATGCACAAATGAGCAGCAAGATGCTCAAAGAGATCTGTGAGATCAGCCAGATCGGGCAGAACCTGTTGAAGGCAGCCATGGCAAAGCTGAACCTCTCCGCCCGTGCCTATGACCGGATCCTGAAAGTCTCCCGGACCATCGCAGACCTGGCGGGCAGCGATGACATAAAGCCCGAATACCTGGCAGAAGCCATTCAATACAGAAGCTTAGACAGGGAGAAGTGGGGAGGATAGGCGGGTCGCCTGATAAGTTGTCATTTTTTACGAACTTGTACGAGGTTTGCTTGTTCTTTTTCTTTTACTGATTTCCCTGTAGATATATGAAGATACTCTTTAAGTACCTCAAGCCATATAAATGGCTGGTAGCCATTGTATTGATATTAGCAGCCATTAATATTGGCTTTTCTCTAGTAGACCCGATCATTTTTGGAAAACTGGTGAGCCTCGCTACATTACACCAGGACGCCCATTATAACTGGAATGATTACCTGTTTCTGAAAATGGAGATCACCAACAAATCGGGCGAAAAAGAAGCGGTTTATGGCGTAGTGTGGCTGCTCCTTGGCTCCGTTACTGTCGCCATGATCAGCCGTATCGCGAAAGCATTCCAGGACTATTTTCTTAGTCTTGTCACGCAAAAATTTGGAGCCACAATTTTCACCGACGGATTGCAACACGCCATGAAGCTTCCCTATCACGACTTTGAAGATCAGCGCAGTGGTGAGACATTAGGCATATTGCAAAAGGTGCGCACAGATACTGAAAAATTTATTTCTACTTTTATCAACATCCTGTTCCCTGTTTTAGTTGGGATCGTTTTCGTAGCGGTGTATGCGTTTAATAAAGACTGGCGTTTGCCGTTTCTCTACTTTGGTGGCATCTTTTTGCTGACAGTAATATCAAACCTGTTAAGCAAAAAAGTCAAGACAATTCAGAAAGCCATCGTATCTCAAACCACTTCACTTGCCGGAGCAACCACAGAGTCTCTGAGAAATATTGAGTTGGTGAAAAGTCTTGGTCTGACGCACCAGGAAGTTGAACGTTTGAACAAAAACACCTTTAAGATCCTCGGGCTTGAACTTACCAAGGTAAAGCGTATCAGAAGTATCAGTTTTATACAAGGTACATTTGTCAATACACTCCGACAGGTGATACTGTTTATGCTGATGTGGCTTGTATTTCGCAATCAACTGGCTGCACACGAGATCGTTACCATGCAGATCTTCTCTTTCTTTGTATTTGGTCCCTTACAGGAAATAGGAAACATTATCCTGTCTTACCGGGAAGCAGAAGCATCACTGAACAACTTTGAAAATCTTATGAAGAAAACGCCTGAACCCCAGGCTGCCACTCCCAAACATCTTGGAGACATTGAAACACTCGAATTTGACAAAGTTGGATTCAAGCATAATTCTGCTCAGCAAAGTGCCATTAACAATATCAGTTTCAAAGCCAGCGTGGGAGAGACCATTGCATTTGTAGGACCATCAGGATCGGGCAAATCGACATTGATGAAATTACTGGTGGGTCTTTATCGTCCAAAGCAAGGAAAGATCCTTTATAACGGGTTGAATGAAGAAGAGATCGACTTTGATGATCTGCGCCGCCAGATCGGGTTTGTAACGCAGGATACGCAATTGTTTTCCGGCACCATACGGGAGAATCTGATATTTGTCAATCCTTCCGCAACAGAAGATGACATACAGGAAGCCTTAACCAAAGCATCCTGCCAAAACTTACTTGCCCGGGCAGAAAAAGGCCTCGACACTACTATTGGAGAAGGAGGTTTGAAGCTTTCCGGAGGTGAAAGACAGCGCATATCCATTGCGCGTGCCTTATTAAGACAACCTAAAGTCCTGCTGTTTGACGAAGCGACATCCGCGCTGGATTCACTCACCGAAGAGCAGATAACCGATACCATCAGATCTATTTCTTTGGAAGGAAATCAAATTACTATTCTGATTGCGCACCGCCTTTCAACGATCATGCATGCAGACCGGATATATGTACTTGAAAGAGGAGATGTGGTTGAAACAGGCGATCATGATAAACTTCTCGAAGAAAAGGGGCTTTATTATGCAATGTGGAGACAGCAGATCGGAGAACGGAAAGGAAAACTTCAGGTTGGCTAGTATTCAGCAAAATCCTGCATTTTCATTTGATACACGATTGTTTGCATCCAGGCACATTCGTTATTTGAGAAATTTAGTAATACCAAAAAAATCCCGGGCTGTAGATCATTGCCCGGGATTTTTTTATTTGATGATAAGAGAAAAAATTCCCGATGTCGCGGTCCCCTTCTCGTCGTCCGGAGGAAACGAACATTTCCAATTAGGTGTAGAAAGTCCCTTCCTATTTATTTAAACAAAGAGATGAAGCTCGCCATGTCATCCCGGTCCCCGGATCACCGTCCGGGGTAAACTAACATTTTCAATTAGGCGAACAACGTCCCTTCCTATTTAGACAAAGAGACGAAACTCCCCATGTCATCCCGCGCCCCGGATCGACGTCCGGGGTAAACTATCCCTTCCTATGTAGGCAAAGAGACGAAACTCCCCATGTCATCCCGGGCCCCGGATCGACGTCCGGGGTAAACTATCCCTTCCTATGTAGGCAAAGAGACGAAACTCCCCATGTCATCCCGGGCGTCAAATTTCACACCGTAACAATCTTAAACGACGCAGACCCGGGATGGCATTTCGCTCCCCCACCCCTCTCCCTATGCCGGGCCATCTTTCATACTCTTGAATCATGAACGACGCAGACCCGGCATCTCCGCGAAAAGGGAGTTCATTTCCCTATTGAGGAGATGCCGGATCAACAATCATTAAGATTGTAATGTTGCGAAAGTTGGTCCGGCATAAGAAACTTGGAAGGGGCCTCAACGCCATCCCGGGTCTGCGTCGTTTAAGATTGTTACGGTGTGAAATTTGGCGCCCGGGATGACATGGGGAGTTTCATCTCTTTGCCTACATAGGAAGGGATAGTTTACACAGGACGGTGATCCGGGGAGCGGGATGACATAAAGGTTGCTCTATGTTCGCCAACGACAAACAGACAGCTACCCCGAACCATGCATATGTAAGTATTTTTCCGGGTCTAAATCCCGTCAGGTTTTCATCGCAAGATCCAGGTATGCTTTTCTGAATAATCAACTTTTTATTAGATTTGGCGCGACGAAAACAGCCATCATGTTCAACTTTCTATTTGGTAATAATAAAATCAAAAGCGCCCTGCGTCGTGGCGGCGTTATCATCGATCTACGTTCACCAGGAGAATTTGACGAAGGGCGTATTCCCGATTCTATCAATATACCATCAGACAGGATCTCTATCAGCCTTACCCGCATCAAGGCAATGAATGTTCCTGTTATTCTCACGGGCTACTCCGATAACATCCGGGAAACACGTCACAAACTGAAAGCTCATGGCGTAAAAGAAGTCTACAACGGTGGCCACTGGACCTCCGTTCTGAAGATCATCCATTCCCTTTAAACAGCTATTCGCGTTTTTTTTCGCGGCCATTCGCGATCATTCGCGATTAAAGAAATTTTTGAAGAATCCGGAACCTTCCAGTTCTTCCATATCACTTAACTCCCATTCCAGTGCTTTAGTGCTTTGAGAGATCTCTACCAGGGAGATCACCAGCGATGCCAATAGAGTGATCAGACTGATCGCAAATGCAAGCTCCGTTGTAATTTTCCATTGCTGATATACACCGTACATAGTAAGCACACAACAAACAAAACTGAATACGCCAAATGCCTGCATCCATCTGATCAGATTGATACGCAAGCGGAGGATCTTGATCTGTTTCACCAGCAAATGATTCTTCTCTCCACGCATATACTCATCATGCAACTTCCGGATAAGAGCGGCCAATGCAAGGTAACGGTTTGTATAAGCCAGCAACAATAAGCTGATCGCGGGAAAAAGCAAAGCCGGCGTATTGAATGTAATTTCCATAGCTGTTTCAGTTGGTCTTTGACTAAAGATAGAAAAAAGGATGGGGAAACGAGATTCGTTGACCGTTGTCCGTTGTCCGTTGACCGTTGACCGTTGTCCGACCGACGGAGCTTTAGCGAAGGAGGTTGTCCGCGAAAAAATAAAAGCGAAGAGCCTTTGTCTTTGACAAAGCCCTTCGCTTTTATTTATACGAAAAATCAATTCAACGGCAACCCGTTTCTCTCCGGTCAACGGACAACGGTCAACGGTCAACGGTCAACGGTCAACGGACAACGGTCAACGGACAACGGTCAACGGTCAACGATTAACAAACACTCTACCATTTAAACTCAAGCGGCACACTCAACTTCATACCAAAATTCCGTCCCACATTATACACACCCTGTCTGCCGGTAACATTATTCACTGCCGTATATTTCAAGCGGCTTAAGTGATTCTGGTATGCCACATCACCTAAATTCATTCCGCTTAAATTCAGGCTGAACAAAGTTTTTCCCTTCTTCACGAAATCAGCACCAACGGAGACGCCCACCAGCCAGTAACTGCCGGTTTCGGTTTCAGTATTATAACCCGTAAATGCACGGTTCTGTCTGAATGTATAATCACTCTCCAGGCTTACATAAAGATTTCTGACCGACTGTCCTTTGGGAAGAAAGTTTCCCTTCAGCTGCGACAATAATCTTGCTGCGGGAATATTCGGAACATACTTTGATCCATCGATAGCCTGTGTGAACTGCGCCCGTGTATAGGAAAATGTGTTTTCAAAATGCAGCCAGTCCAACGGATGCGGATGGATATCCATATTGAATTCCACTCCATACAGATTCGCCGTTTGCTGATCAAAACGAAACACATTCAGATTATCGCCGCTTCCCGGATCCACCACAATGGAATCCGTTCCCGCCTGGTTCAATACTCTTTCATAGTAGATAAAGTTATCGATATGATTATAGAACACGCCTGCACCCAGTGTAACGTGTTCGCTGTTCACTTCAACACCCGCATCCACCTGCAGACTCGTTTCGGATTTCAGGTTAAGATTACCCACTTCATAACGATTGGTGCCTTCATGTGCGCCATTGCTCGACAATTCCGCAAGTGTCGGTGCTCTGAATCCACGGGCAACATTTAATTTCAGACTAAGATCTCTTGAGGGCTCATAGGTCAAACCCATACTACCTGAAATATTGGAAAAGTTTTTTTCAAATGCTGCAAACTTCAGATCGGCGCCATCCGTCATTTCCTTGCCATCTATCTGACGCCTGTCAAAACGAAGACCACCGCTCAAAGACAATTTATCTTTATGATATTGCGTGAATACAAATCCACCGATATCAAAAAGACTGTAATCAGGTATCAGCGCTTCTTCCGCACGGTTTGTATTGGTTTGATTCATTCCGGAAACGCCAACACTTGTTCTCCAGTTGCCCTGAAACGGCAATGTCAGTTTGGTTGAATAGTTAACCGTTTTCAGATCGAAGTAAGCTTCCGGTTCATCGATATTATCCGGATCACCAAACTCCCTGCGCTGGTTTCGTTGGTATCCAACCAGTACATCAAGTTTAGTTCTTCCGATATTGAAACTGTTATCTGTGTTTATTTTAAAATGCTGGATATGCTGAAAAGGAATAAAGGGTTTGATCTTATTAAAATCATCGCTGGTGGCAACTTCTTCATTACCGCCGGCTACAGGCTTCAGGAACTCCCCCGTAATCTCATCCCGTTCGCCTTCCACCATTCCGGTGTGCTGATCAAAATTGCTTGCACGCAGAAAACTATGGCCCCAGGATCCGCTGTATCCCAGTAATCCGCCAAAGTTCTTATTGTAGAACTTGGAGTTGAACACATTCCCGTCGTATTTATTTTTATAATCAGCCGCTCCTTTGTATGAACCGTATGCGTTAAAGCTGAATCCGTTCTTTGTACCGCTGATATCAGCATAGGTACCCCGCAGCCTGCTGTTGGTCTGGTATTCACCCAGGATATTCGCTCTGATAGTTCCCTCCGGAGCAGGCATCAGGCTTTGTATATTGATCACGCCCGCCAGTGCGTCAGAACCATACATCAATGATGCAGGGCCTTTCAATACTTCAACCCGTTGCGCGCTATAATCGTCTATTTCTATGCCGTGTTCATCTCCCCATTGCTGGCCTTCCTGGCGAATACCATCATTCACCACCACCACACGGTTGTATCCGAGTCCGCGGATGAATGGTTTGGAGATCGCCGGTCCGGTTGTTACCGCATTCACACCGGGGATCTGTGTAAGCGAATTAATGATATTGGATGAACTGATCTTCATCAGTTCTGCTTTTTTCAAAACCACAACAGGCTGTGGCGATTGCTTTAATCTTGTAGCGGCAGATACGCCTGTAACGGTAACGCCTTCCTGCTCTACTACGGCATCTCTAAGAGAGAAATTCTTTTCGGTGCTGCCGTTGATATCAACCGTTTCCACAATGGTTTGATGTCCGATATAAGAAACCTCTACAAGATATTTTCCTGCCGGTAAAGAAGATGTTTTATAAACGCCTTGCGCATCGCTTACCGCGTCCCTGTTCACATCGTGTATGCGGATGGTTGCGCCGATGAGGGGGGAGCCTGTGCCCTCTTCGGTGATTTTGCCTGATAATAATGATTTCGTTTGCCCCAATGCAGTAAAGCCCACGAATAGGCTCATAACAGAAAACAATACAAGTTTCATAAATGAATTTGTTTAATCGCTGGTACGCTAAAATGATGGATTGATCAGGCAATAGGATGTTGCCTGTCTGAAACAGTAAAAAATGATCAAAGTACCAGAGAAGGCGGTCCCCGGAGATCTGCGGTAACCGATGCTCTTACAATTATCCCGGCATCAAAATGTACCGGAGCCTGAGCATAAGTGATAAGAGGTTGGGGAAGAATGATCTCCTCGCTGGCCTGAAAAGGTATCAGGAAATCATCGATACAACTACAGGCAAAACTGATGGTTTTATTACTGGAACCTTCCTGTTTGGAGGACTGGAAAGGCTGGTCTGTGTCCTGGCTATGCAGCAAATTATGCAGGAAAAGACCTGCACCCATTTTCTGCGAAAAAACCAGCAACAGCAAGAAACTTGCGCATTGCAATATTAACCTACGAGCCTTCATTCAGTTTGCAAGGTAACAAAATTTGCAACACGGGTTCATTTTTCTGGCTAACCGGTTGTTAATGGCAGTTACCAGATATGCTGACCGCCTAATGGCTGGCGTAGGGTTCCCGCAGATTTTCGCAGATCAAGGCGCAGATGCGCAGATGACATTCAAAAAAATCATCTGCGTATCTGCGGGTCTTTAATCTGCGAAAATCTGCGGGAACCTTACGCTGAACGCTCTTAAGCTAATTCCTGAAGTCAGGTATCCTGCTCCGCCTTCATCTTTGCCCAACTGGTCTTTTTGATACTGCCTGCAATCAGCCAGGTAGCGATCATCGACAGAACGGCAACAATACAAACCACCACAAGAATATCATACGCAGCATAATGCAACATGGCGATAAACACCGAGATCAGCATTACGCCGATATTCCTGATAAAAGACCCGCCATTAAGATTTGCATTTTGCTTTCTCGAAAAAGGCAGATTGCGAAAATTGAGATAGGTCAGCAAGGCTGCGATCAGTAACTGGTTAAACAAACCAAGCAAGACGTTTGGAAGCGTATACCACCCTCCAATGATCAGGGCGGGAATAGTAATAAGGATAATGATAGGAATGTAAAATTTCAATACGATCGCTTTCAACGCGCCCAGAATCACTTCACCTGGATATTCAAGCGGCGCGACATGAAAGATCCATGCCGCTTTGTATTTCTCAGAATAGGCCATCTGGGAAATAGCCGTTACCAGCAGCAATGACATTAAATAAATACTCACGATCAAAAAAATCTTGAACTCCTTTCCATTCGATACAAGGGTTTCAAAAGAAATATTCTTTGATCTTACAAACATCATTACAACCAGCACAAGCATATATCCGATAGAAGGATAAACTTTCAACTTAAAATCACGGCTTCGGCCAGACATTCTCCATGCAAACAAAAACCCGGCAGTTTCAGCATTTCCACTGGTCAATACAGTACTTAACTTCTCTACCATTCCCGGCTTCTTCTGCTTCACAATGTTTTTGGCTGGCGCAGCCGGACCATCTGCCGAGCTATTGATCAACGCCAGTTTATTGTTGAACGAGGGAGCCAGAAATTTTACCACCACCCATACGCATAACAATGGAACAGAGACCGATGCCAACAGGAAGATCACCGACTCCGCAGTAAATGAGAGTGAAGTAAGACTCTCCCATGCAACCGCCATCCAGTACATTGGCAATCCCGCTGACCAGCTGTAGGCAGTAAGATCAAATTCAAGAAAGCCTTTTTGCTCCATCATGCGCGGAAGAATCTGATAGCTTGCATAGATTACGATTGCAAATACGATCTGAAAATAACTGATAACATTCTGAAACTTCTGAGGTGTGGTAACCCGGAGAATAACGATATAAACTGCGTTAATAAAAAATATGGACAACAGGGTCAGCAATAATACCATTGGGAGCATCCACATGGCTGATACAATCCCATATTTCACTCCTATGTATATCATTCCAGGCAAAGCCATCGGAAACACAAGCTTGCAGATATGTATAAAGATGTGAAGCAATCGTGCGAGCAGCACTGTTCTGTCATTGACCGGCTTTGGCAAAATGATAAAGGTGTCTCTTACATCGATCAACACCGAAGTAAAGTCGGAGATCAACGTAGCAGACAACATAAAAAAGAACATAAAGAAATAGAAGCTCAGGCTTGTAACGATATTGCTCCCCACCATGAATGCCGTCAGGTAAAGCAGCCCCAGTACCGCGCTTACCACCATAGTACCGATCGTTGCAGAAGATACCTGTTTATCGGATTTACCCCGCCGTGCCTGCTGCAGGGTACTCAGGCGCCGGTCATCCATTGTCAGCTTGATATTGAGGATCGCTGTCAGCGCCTTCCTGTCCACCCCCATTTTATTGTACAGAGGAGCAGGTAGCAATGCAAATTTCAGAAATGCTTTGTTGATTATATTCATGACCGGCTCTCCATTGCTTTTGCCAGTTCATCCGCCGCGGCGGATAAAGAATCTGTGGCTGTTAATGATGCGAAGATCTGTTCGAGACTTTTATCTCCCTGTTGCTGCTTCAGCTCATCAAAAGATCCATCAGCAACAATTCTTCCTCCATTGATCAATACGATACGGTCACTCACTTTCTCTACTACATCCATCATATGACTGCAGTAAAAGATCGTCTTTCCGTCTTTTGCAAGCCGGCTGATCAGTTCTTTCATAATGATCACGCTGTTGGCATCCAAACCACTCAATGGTTCATCAAGAATAATGATGCCGGGATTATGCAAAAGCCCCGAAGCGATCAGCACCTTTTGTCTCATTCCTTTACTGAATGTATCCATTCGCTGATTCAGATTGGCTTCGAGCCCGAACGCCGCCATGATCTTTTCAATCCGTTCCGTTGCCACATCCTGATCGAGATTATATAAGGTTGCGGTGAAATGAAGGTATTCATTCGGTGTAAGCACATCATACAATTCAGCAAGCTCTGGTATGTAACCGATCTGCTTCTTGACATCGAGTGTTTGCTGCTTAACATCAAGACCATTCACTGTAACAGTTCCCTGGTAATCTGTGAGCAAACCGCATAAAATTTTAACCGTGGTACTCTTTCCTGCACCATTCGGCCCGATGTATCCGATCACCTGGCCGGGATAGATCTCTACATTGATGTCCTGTAAAACAGTTTTGGTGCCGTAGCTCTTGGAAAGATTACGGATGCTGATGATGGGTTCCATGGCTGCATATTACGGGATTTATCGGATTATTGGGGTTAGGGAGATTAGTTTCTTATGAATAATTGACTGCCGCAATTTAAGAGCAGGAAATGCCTTTAAATAAGAAGCCACAGGAGGCGGGGATTTATTGGATTATTGGGATTAACAGGATTGGCTTCTGAAGAATGAAGGTTTTCTTTAATCCTAACAATCCTTTATTGTTTTATAAATCTTTGCGACAAATGAGATGTCCTAAATGAAGAAGGGATTAATCGGATGATTCGTACGAAAACGACTCAATCCTGTTAATCCCAATAATCCGATAAATCCCCGTTTTCAGCGGACTTTTAACATCGGCCTCACCTGTTGCTTTGCCTCATTCTGGAATCTCGCATAATACACACCAGTTGGCAACGCGCCGCTGTCAAACGTAACCGTAAACGTTCCTGTTGTTCTCAGATCTGCATCCACCAGTGTTTTGATCACCCGGCCAAGCATGTCGATGATCTGAACAAGTGTGTGTCCGCCTTTAGTTTTATACTGAATGGTTGTAGTGGTGGTAAATGGGTTTGGATAATTGGTGATCAATTGTTCTCCTGCTGTCTGATTGGGATCATCCACCGGTGTGCCCTTGCATGTTGCATCACTTACGATATTCAGGCTTTGGAAGTTTCTGAACAGAACCGTTTCTATTGTTGCGGCAGGAACACAAAACCATTTCTCAAGGATCGTTGCATACACACTTCTGAAATCATATTGAAAAGGAATGTTGTCCTGGACTGATGCACCTGTTGGAATGGACGGGTTATTTCCGGTTACACCGGGTATTGCCTGTTTGCCAAAAACGAACATCGGCGCAGCCGCTCCATGATCTGTACCCATACTTGAGTTAGACTTGATACGGCGTCCGAACTCGGAGAAGGTCAGTCCCATTACGCGATCCTGTACACCGAGAAACTGGCAGTCGTCTGTAAATGCTTTGATAGCATCGGATAATGTTTTCAGTAATCTTGCATGAGTTCCGATTGATGTATCTGAAGATTCTGCCTGTGATGAGTGAGTATCAAAGCCTCCCATTCCCACCATGTATATTCGGGTTTTTAACCCGCCTTTTACCAATCGGGCAACGATCTTCAACTGATCAGCGAGGTAATTATCGGTTGGATAGGCCGCCTGTTGCGGCACTTTGGCGGCTGCGGCAACAATGCGTTCAGCAAACTTGTTCGTTTGCTTGGCAATAGTGCGGATATAGGTCAGTTCATATCCCATTGGGTTATCGGGTGCTGGGTCAACCACATTATTGATCAGGTTATAGAAACTGGTTGGGTTGGTAATACCCATGGCCATATTCATTGATGGGCCTTGTAAAGCAAGAGATGTGATCGATCCGATCTGTATGGCCAGGGGATCAGGCATGGTTTCGTTGGGATAACCTTCCGGATAGTTTGGGTATTCTGTATTAAGGTAACGGCCAGCCCATCCGGTACTCACCACTTCATCACTTGAAGAACCGCTCATCCAGATATCAGTAGCACGGAAATGGGAGAAGTTTGGCGTCGGATAACCAACGGCCTGTATGATATTCAGTTTCCCATTATTATAAAGATTTTGCAGGCCCGTCATTGCAGGATGCAAGCCTGTTTTATCATAGCCATCCAGTTTGAGGATTTTGTTTTCCGCAATGGCCACATTGCTGCGGGCACTGTAATAGCCGCTATAGTTGGATACAGGTATCACCATATTTAACCCGTCATTACCACCGCTTAACTGCACGATCACCAGTACATGGTCTGTTTCGGTAGTAGGATTCATCAATGCCTGCAGCAATGGAGAGTCTGCCGCAAAAGCTTTGATGGAGTATCCATCAACAACGGCAGGCAATACAGCCGCAGCCGGTAATGAATTCCGCAAAAAATCTCTTCTTCTCATAAGATGGTTTTTAGGATAACTGGTATTCTGATAAATTCATAAGGTACTGGTAAAGGCTTTTCAACCTGTTGCCGATAATAGTTTGTGCCTGCATATTGCCGGGATCGGAGAGATAGCCATTCCATGCATTCGTCCAGTAGTAGTCCTGCGTCTGACCACTCAGCAGGATCGATTGTTTGATCGACTGTATGGCTGTATCAGAAACAGGCACACGGTATATCACACCGAGAGCATCTTCTACCAGCTTGTTCGGATCGCCGGGATTGGGTAATGTTTTGGTAAATGCAATGGCATCAATGATGATGGTTTTTTCATTTCGCGTATGACCATTCCATGTCATCAGATCAGTGAACTGATTTCGTTTTGGAAGTGTATCATGCGTGATCCACATTTCATGAAAAGCAGGTTCCTGGTAGTAAGCAGGCCATCCGGATACATCCGGCGGATCACCAATATTCTGCCCCATTGCATGCATAAACGAACGGATAAAACTCCACATCCCGTATGCATCGCTATAATCTGCCACAGAAGGAAACACTACATTGAATTCGCGCATACATCCTATTACATGATCAACCGGGCTTTTGATCAAACACCCCTGGTTCAATACATCAAAGAAGTGTTCGCTTTTAAACAAAGCTTCCAATACAGGTTTGATCTCGTAGTTATTTGATCTGAAAATGATCGCCAGTGGTGTGATCACATTTGCTTCTGCTGCCGCATCGATCTTATAATAAACAAACCAGCGGTAAATACACCGGCAGATATATTTTGATGTTTCCTGTTTTGCAAACAACATCGAGATGAGATCATCTGTCTCCAATGCACCGTCAGCACCTGCGCGTCCGGCAATCACTGTATTGTTGTAGTATGATGAAAACGTTTTGCTTTTTGTATCATGCTTTGCAGGATCAAAATAAACTTCAAATGTATCGGGGTTGATACGCCAGCCAGTCAGCACACTTGCCGCTGTGCGTACATCAGGTTCGGTGTAAGCAACAGTAGGACCTTTGCCAAGTGTATACAGCTCCATCAGCTCCCGTGCATAGTTTTCATCCGGCGCAGTTGCTTCATTGAGATATCCGTTCAGATAGATCAGCATTCCGGGATCGATCGTCACATCCTTCACCATCTTTCTGAAATTGCCAAGACAGTCTTTTCTCAGAAGATCATTATGCTTGTAAATAAAATGCGCGTTTTTTATCGTATTTGTTTCTGTACCGAAATGATCAGCCCACATCAGCGTGAGTTTTTCGCGGATGCTGCGATCCTGGTTAAGCATTACGCCTGTCCACCATTTTTTGAATGATTCCTGGCGGAATTCATTCAACTCTTCGTTAATAGTGGGGTTATTGATCCACGTGGCGCCGGCAGGAACATCGGGGTCGGCCATATCTTCTGTGTAATCATTCACCGGCGGTGCGGGAAAGGTGGCGGAGGGGTTAAGGAGTTCATCCACAGCCTGCTCCATCGTCCGCGAAGCGAAATAGTCGATATCCTGTTTGGTTGACCCAAACATCAGTCGCTTTAATAAATGTTGGGCTTCATTGCGTGTCCAGGCACCCTGGTAGGTATTCAAACCGGATTCTGTCCGGAATTCGGGGGCCGTTGCCGGTGCAGCTTTAGCGCGCCTGGCTTTCAGGAAGGCTCGTCTATCCATAGGATTTTTCACTTTTCTTGGATATTGTGTGTTTATTCGGTTACCCGCTAGTAACAAATATTGAGCCTTATTCGTATAAATGAGGAAAATACACGGCGAACAAGTAAAATTGCGCAAACGCTTCCGGGCAGTGCGTTGCTTTACAATAATCCCGCGCCACTAACTAAACACTCAGATAAATCAGTAGATGAAAAAAACAATCCTTTCTCTCGGGCTCGCGATCAGCGTCCTGAACTCATTCGGGCAGATGCCGACTACCCTCTCTCCGTCCGAAAAGATCTACGGCCTGGCAAAGTTCTGGCAGGAGGTCAACTACAATTTTGTATACCTGAATAAAGTTGACCGGAAAGCCTGGGACAGCACCTTCAAAACACTGGCGGGTACAATTGGCAATACGCCCAATGATTATGCGTATTACCGCGAACTGCAAAAGTTTTGTGCTATGCTGAATGATGGACATACCAACGTTTACATGCCTGCAGCAGTCCAGGATAAAGTGATGAATACGATGTTTGGCGATTATCGCTTCTTTATTGAGAACATAGATGGGAAAGCCATCATCGTCAGAACAAATGCCAGTAAAAAAACCGAGATCCCTTTCGGGAGCGAAGTGGTTGAAGTAAATGGCAAACCAACAGCGAAATATATTGCAGAAAATGTGGCGCCGTATATTTCATCCTCTACAGATTATGTATTAAAAGACCAGAGCTATTCGAAACTGCTTCAGGGACTCGATGGGGAGAAATTCAACGTGAAAATTAAAAAGCCAAAAGGCGAGATCATTTCACTGGAGCTTATTCATAGCAGAACAAAAGAAGAAGCAGTATTCCCTGAGTTTGAGGCAAACAGAGAGCTGATGGATTTCAAATGGTATGACAATAAGAAGATCGCCTATGTAAGCCTCAACTCTTTCAGCGATAAAAAGATCGATACCTTGTTCTGGAATAAGCTACCCGAGCTGTATACAGCGAAAGCAATGGTGATAGACCTTCGTTACAATGGCGGCGGCAGTACTACCATTGGTCTCGAAATCCTGAAATACCTCACGCCGGACACCCTTCTGTATGGTTCAAAAATGCGCAGCCGTGAACACATCCCTTCATTCAAAGCATGGGGCGTATTTGCACAACCAAAAGATACAATCAATAATGAATGGACAAAGAGATCATTCCTGAATTTCATGGATCTCACTTACCATGATTTTGATTATTCGCCAAGAAAAAATCTGCTGAAAGAAAAAAGGATTGTGATCCCGACAGTCATTTTATTAGGGCATAATACTGCTTCAGCAGCAGAAGATTTTCTCATCTATGCCGATAATCAAAAACACATGATCAAAATGGGTGAAAACTCGTTTGGCAGTACCGGCCAGCCATTCCAGTTTGACATGCCTGGTGGTGGCGCAGCGCGTGTTTGCACTAAACAAGATATGTATCCTGACGGCAGGGAGTTTGTTGGCTATGGCATCAAACCGGATATTGAAGTAAAACGATCATTGAATGATTATCTGGAGAAGAGGGATCCGGTGATGGAAAGGGCGTTGAAATATCTGCAGGAGCAGTTGAAAAAATAGACTGGCATAGGTTTCCCGCAGATTACGCAGATATAAAGGCGCAGATACGCAGATGATGTTCTTTTATAAGACATTAATCTGCGTATCTGCGCCTTTATATCTGCGTAATCTGCGGGAAATACGCCGAGCTGTGATCAAAGATTTTCAATGATCCCTGCAATTCCCTGTCCGCCGCCAACACAAGCCGTTACCATTCCATATTTCTTATTCAAACGTTTCATATCATTCACTACCTGTATAGTGAGTTTACAGCCCGTACATCCCAAAGGATGGCCCAATGCAATAGCACCACCGTTGATGTTTACTTTTGCCGGATCAAGACCCGCTTCGCGGATCACTGCGAGAGCCTGTGAAGCAAACGCTTCATTCAATTCTACCAGGTCAATATCATTCAAACTCATATTCACCTGCTTCAATGCTTTTGGGATCGCAGCAACCGGACCGATACCCATGATCCGCGGGTGCACGCCCGCCGATGCGCAGGCAACCAGCCGTGCAATAGGCTTCAATCCCAATTCATTCATCATCTTCTCTCCCATCACGATCACAAATGCAGCGCCATCAGAAGTTTGTGAAGAGTTACCTGCTGTGACAACGCCATTCGCAGCAAACGCAGGTTTTAACTTAGCAAGCACATCCACGGATGTATCCGCACGAGGACCTTCATCTGTATCAACTATATAATTGCGTGTTTGCTTTTTGCCTTTTTCATCCAAATACACTTCCTCTACATTAATAGGAAGTATCCCTGATTTGAAATAACCGTTCTCAATCGCATTGATCGCCTTGCGGTGCGATTGATAAGAAAACTCATCCTGGTCGGCACGGCTGACATTATATTCTTTTGCTACCGCTTCCGCAGTTAGTCCCATGCTCAGGTAATAATCCGGATCATCTTTGGCGATAGAATAAGCAGGAACGGTTTTCCAACCGGCAGTCGGAACAAGGCTCATGCTTTCTGTACCTCCTGCGATAATACAATCAGCCTGGCCCATACGGATTTTCGCAGTCGCCATTGCAATGGTTTCAAGACCAGATGCGCAATAACGGTTTACCGTTACACCCGGCACAGAAAATCCGAGTGCGCGTGCAGAGATAATGCGGCCGAACTGTAATCCCTGTTCCGCTTCCGGAACGGCATTACCAACGATCACGTCGTCTACACGGGAAGATTCCAACTGCGGTACAGATGCCATCAACCCTTTGATCACGTCCACTGCCAGGTCATCCGGGCGGTAAAAACGAAAACCACCGCGTTTTGCTTTACCAACTGCAGTACGATAACCGGCTATGATGTATGCTTCTTGCATGGGTCAAAAATTTAAATGTTTAAAGAGACCGAAGTAAAGGTTTGGGAGGTTTGGTAGGTTTAGGAAGTTTCAGAGGTTTAACATAAATAGCTCCCATGGTTGCGGGAAACTTTCCAAACCTCCTAAACCCTCCAAACCTTCCAAACCTTTCTTGCCCCATTGGTTGTTTATGCAACTTTCTATCCCAAATTTAATCACTGTTTCCATACCATCCAAACGCTGCCGAACTTGAATTATCTTCGCGGCATTATGTATAACCTGATCAGGCGTTGTCTTTTTTTATTTTCACCGGAATGGGTGCATTATTTCTCGATGAACTCTCTTAAACTATTGTGTAACATAGGAATTGGAAGAAAGTTGCTGGCTGCAGCCTTCAGCCCTGCCCCCATGGCGAAAACGCAATGGTCGGTGGCTGGTATCAATCCCAAAAACCCGGTCGGGCTTGGAGCCGGTTTTGATAAGAATGCGCGGTATCTCCGTGAGCTGGAAGCGCTGGGCTTTGGTTTTGTGGAGATCGGAACCGTAACACCTTTGCCGCAGGCAGGAAATGATAAGCCCCGCTTATTTCGCCTGCCGGAAGATCAGGCCCTGATCAACCGGATGGGCTTTAACAACGACGGTGTAAAAATGGTGACGGAGCGGCTGAAGCAATGGAAAGAGTCAGTGGATTCCAGATCGGATCGCCGCCCGCGTTTGATCATCGGAGGAAATATCGGCAAGAATAAAGTAACACCAAACGAAGATGCCTGGAAGGATTATGATATCTGTTTCCGTGAGCTCCACCCATATGTTGACTATTTCGTAGTGAATGTGAGCAGCCCCAATACACCAGGGCTTCGTGAACTGCAGGAAAAAGAGTCACTGGGTAAGATCCTGCGCCATCTGCAAATGATCAATAATGGTAAAGCAATAGCTAAACCTATTTTACTGAAAATTGCCCCGGATCTCACAGCTGATCAGATCGATGATGTGATAGATCTCGCTCTGGAGATCAAACTCGATGGCCTTGTTTGTTCTAACACGACGATCAATCGCGCGGGTTTAAAAACACCAACTGAAAAACTGGAAAGCATTGGTGCAGGCGGGCTCAGCGGAAAACCAGTTCAGCAACGCTCAACAGATGTTGTTGCCTATATCTCAAAAAAATCTGAGGGACAGATCCCGATCATCGCTTCCGGCGGAATTTTCACCGGTGCAGACGCAAAGGAGAAGCTGAATGCAGGCGCGTCACTTGTGCAGGTTTGGACGGGATTTATTTATGAGGGACCGTCGATTGTGAAGAGGATTTGCGGGGAACTGTAGAAAGTCGTCGTTCGTTGACCGTTGTCCGTTGTCCGGACTTCGGGTAGACGCTAACGATAAGGATTGAGCAAATTCAGGATCAAAGTTCGGATCTTCCGGTGAACGGTCAACGGTGAACGGACAACAAACAGCATCAACTTCAGTAAACTATTTAGTTAAAGAGAATAACGGCAAGCGCTTTGCTTGAATTAACCACACAGCATACTACCAACCAACATGGAGCATTTATTTACGAGTGAAAGTATTATCAGCTTTGTAATTCTTGTTGTACTCGAGATCGTATTGGGTATCGATAACGTAATTTTTGTCAGCATCATTCTAAACCGGCTTCCGCACAAAGATCAGAACAGTGCGCGCAGGCTGTGGATGATCACAGGGATCATTTCCAGAAGTCTGTTACTCCTGGGACTTGGATGGCTATTGAGTCAGAAAGGGAAATCACTTTTTACCGTGTTTGATAAAGGATTTGACCTGGCCAGCCTTGTGATGCTGATCGGAGGTCTGTTTCTGATTTATAAGTCGGTGCGTGAAATACATCATAAGCTGGAAGGCGAGGATCCGAATGAGTCGGCTGTAAAGAAAAAGCCGCTGAGCTTTGGTCAGGCGATCGTGCAGATCATGGTGATCGATGCGGTGTTTTCGTTTGACAGCATTATCACGGCCGGCGGTACGGCGAAGCATGTCGAGATCATGATCGCGGCGGTGGTGATCGCGATGATCGTCATGTTCCTGTTCAGCCCGGCTATTGCAGGGTTCATCCATAAACATCCGACGCTAAAAATGCTGGCGCTTTCATTTCTTGTGATGATCGGTCTGAGTTTGGTGATCGAGGGCTGGGATGCGGAGCAGGCGCATACGCTGCATTTGAAAAACTATATCTATTTCGGAATGGCGTTTTCGTTTGCGGTGGAAATGCTGAACATGATAATGATGAAGAGGACGGCCAGAAAACGAAAAGTGGTGCAGTTGAACGCCCCGCAGTTGGAAGACCGCACACCTAACGACTCAGACCAGGCACATTAAACTTGCTGCGACTACACCGGCGGTTTCCGCCCGGAGACGTGTATCTCCCAGCATCACCGGTTTGAATTGATTTGATAAAGCCAGCGATATTTCTTCTGTAGTGAAATCTCCTTCGGGACCAATCAATATTATGCGGCTGCGGGGCGCGGCCGCTAATTCGTTTACGAGAGGTGTCTTATGCTGCTCATCACAATGGGCGATGAATTTATGCGGGATGTTGCTGACATGTTCATGCGTAAACAAAGAATCATAGTTAACCGGTTCATGCAATACGGGAAGCCAGCTTTGCTGTGACTGAAGCATGGCACTAACAAGGATCTGCTGCAAACGATCATGACGGAATTTTTCCTTTTCAGTTCTTGTGCCTATAAGCGGGATGATTTCTGTCACCCCCAACTCAGTTGCTTTTTCCAGAAACCATTCAAAGCGATTGGTGTTTTTCAGCAAGGAGATGGCGATGGTCGTTTTTCTGGCAGTTGCAGGAATCTGTTTGACGGATTCAACATCAACGGTACAATGCTTCTTATGATTATCGGAAATGGTGGTGGTGATAAGATTGCCTTTCCCATCTGTGAGATTCAGTTTTTCTCCATTCATCATCCGAAGAACCTGAACGACGTGTCGGGAAGTGTCTTCATCGAGGACGATGGTTTTCTGATGAGATTCAAACGTTGAGATGTAGAAATATGGAAGTGCCAAAGCTGAGCTTTTTTGCAAAGGAACGATCTTCTTTTCGAATGGCGTAAAGTTTCCTCCTTCGCTTTGCTCCGGCGGACAGAGCCCGCAGACTTGTCCGCCGGAGCAAAGCGAAGGAGGAAACTTACGCCATTCAATTATTTAGAAAGGCGCATCATCATCATCCTGCAGGTTGTTCATCTTACTGCCGGTCTGGATATACAATTTTTCTCCGCCGCCAGCACCGCTATCACCTCCTACCGGCGTCCAGCTGCCAGAAGGCAGGCCAACACCACCATAGGGATCTTCTTCCCATCCGATGAATTTCTGTATATGCAGCAATGCTTTCAGTTTTACTGTTTCGAGAGAACCGTTACGGTGTTTTGCGATCTTCACCTCGGTGAGACCTTTAACACTTTCACCATCGGCACTCTGGCTGATATCGTAGTAGTCAGGACGATAAAGGAACATTACCATGTCCGCATCCTGTTCGATCGCACCGGATTCACGAAGGTCACTCAACTGGGGAACACGGCTTCCTTCTTTAGAGCCACGCTGTTCCACCGCACGGCTTAACTGGGACAGTGCAATGATCGGAACGCTCAGCTCTTTTGCCAGACCTTTGAGGTTACGCGAGATGGTACTGATCTCCTGCTCACGGTTGGTTCCTTTCCCTTCGCTGGATCCGCTCATCAACTGCAGGTAGTCGATGATGATCATACCGATGTTATGTTTATTTTTCAAACGACGGCATTTTGCACGAAGTTCGAAGATGTTCAATGCGGCAGAGTCATCGATAAATAATGGTGCTTGCGCCAAACGCTGGATACCGCGTGCATACAACTGCTTCATCTCATGTTCTTCCATTTTACCACGCGCAATTTTCTCCAGCCAGATCTCACTTTCTGCTGAAAGAATACGTTGAACCAGCTGCGCGGCACTCATCTCAAGCGAGAACACAGCCACACCTGTTGGCTTGGTCGGGTGCATGGCCGCATTACGCGCGAGGTTAAGCGCGAACGCGGTTTTACCCACCGCAGGACGGGCAGCGAGAATGATCAGGTCAGTATTCTGCCAGCCATAGGTTACTTTATCCAATTCAGTGAATCCTGAAGGAACACCGGTAATATCTTCATTCCGCTGACGCAGATCTTCGATACGTTTGATCGTGTTTACGAGTACGCTATCGATCGTGTTATAATCTTTCCGGAGGTGATTGTTGGTGATCTCGAACAGTTTGCTTTCGGCATCATCCAGCAGATCGAATACATCTGTAGAATCTTCATATGCATCACCGATGATCTCACCACTGATGCGGATCAGTTCACGCTGAATGAATTTCTGCAGGATGATCCTTGAGTGCGCTTCAATGTGCGCTGCAGATACCACCGCATTCGTCAGCTTGGTAACATAATATGCGCCACCCACCTGTTCCAGTTCACCTCGGCTGCGCAATTCTTCTGCAACCGTAAGAATATCGATGGGCTGGCTTTTATTTGCGAGACCGGTGATCGCATTAAAGATCCGCTGGTGTGCTTCCACATAAAAACACTCGGCTTTCAGGATCTCGATCACCACGTCGAACGCATTCTTTTCCAGCATCATGGCTCCCAGTACGGCTTCCTCCAGGTCTTTTGCCTGTGGAGGAACCTTACCGTAAACCATTGTGCCAAGATCAAATGCTGGCTTTTTCTTCTGCTTCCGGTCTTTATTCAGGTTAGTCAATTCCATCGTTCGATTATAGCGATAAAGGGTTAAACCATCAGTTTTTACACCAATGACGTTGGGTATGTATTCCAGCCTTGCTTTAAGAAAATATTATCTCTGTGTTATCGGAACGTTCCCGTAGTCAGACAGCGAAAATAGACCTGAAAAACGACAAGCGCCCCCTTTTTTATGTTATTTTTCTTTTCGCACCAAGTTTGCACGGGGATGGGGAGGTTATCCACATAGCGAATCGTTGACCGTTGTCCGTTGACCGTTGTCCGGATATAGAATAGATGGTTTTCAAACATTCGCATTATCGGATTTCTATATTTTACGGAGGTGATCAACGGTGTTTTCCGGTTAACGGACAACGGTCAACGGACAACGATCCATCCCGGCACAATAAATGCCCGCAAAAATCAGTTCTAATCTAAGATCTTCCCTGACCGACCAAGCTGCCCCGTTTGTGTTTTATTATTAACTAATTAAAAAACAATGGCTATGGATACAGTTAACCCTGGCAGCCACGCAAAACCTGTGCTTACACAGGCTGAAAACAACACTACTTTGTGGATAGGACATTTGCAAACAGACCCGACAGATCATTTCGGCGGACAAACATTTACCTGTCCTGACCAAGGGCAACTGGATAATATCCAGCTCTTTGCGTCGGCAGTTCAGTACCCGGGAAATATTCAGCTCAGTCTGCATGAGTTTGATGCGGAGAATAAGAACTGGGGACCCTCACTCGGGCAATGTACTATAGCTGTAAAAAAAGAAGATACACATAGCTGGATCAGGTTTGCATTGCCGACACTGGAATTAAAAAAATCTACAACTTATGCTTTCCGCGTGACAGCAAAGGATGCACTGGTTGGATTTGGTGAAGCGGCTTGTGATAACCTGCATCCGTTTACATTCGGACATGAATGGAATGCCGACTCAACGAATCAGAAAGGACATTTCTATTCATACTTCAGCCTTGCTTTCAAAGTTGAGATGCGTGCTTAACCATCCTTAATGTCTGCTAAGGAAAAGTTCAATAGGCCACCTTGTGGCCGGAAACCTCTGCAACTTTAAGACACTCTTACCGTCTTCCCGCCGGTTTATTTTTCCCGGAGGCGGGAAGACGGTAAGAGTGTCTTAAAGTTCAAATTCGTTTACTTGTAGTTTAACGTCTGTTGCCAAAACCTTTGAGGAAGTTCAGTGCCGCTATTACATTCCCTCCTTTGGTAACCGTACCACTGAAATGCCTGCCGAATGCAAATGTCAGTCGCTGATTGTTTCCCAGATCATATTCTGCGTTTACCACAGCTCTCCATGAAGGATCGACGAGATCATTATTCAATACGCTTCTGTAAATTCCTTCACCACTCAATGCAAACTTACTTTTGGGATGATTATATATCACTCTTGCACCTCCATCAAATGTGGAGATGTCTCCTGTTTTCAGCACGCCTGCCGCATCTGCAAAGATCTTTTTGGGATTGAATAAATATCTCGTGATCCCCAGTATCGTCCAGCCCGATTCATAGTTTCCTCCGAATGTTAACCATGCTCCTGCATTATGAATATTTGACTGGCTGAAGATCCTGTCCACATATTCCAGTGTAGCACCGCCTGCAAAATCGATAAAGAAACCAAAGCGTTCAATTTTGAATGCTTCCGCTTTTGTTTTAAGTAATGCAAGACGACTGTAAACAGATTCTTTTTTTGTAACAATTCCGTTGCGCAGTTCTTCCTGCAGCGCTTCCATTTTTTTATTGATCGCCAGCAATTCCGGATCACTCATATTGCCTCCGTTCTCCCTGATCTTATTACGCCTTGCTTCGGCGAGTGATTGATAAGCCGCATTACTGTCAAGCACCGCCTTGAGTGTTTCATTAACGTCCGCAGCGACCTGTGTTGAAAGCAGCGTGATGGTATCAAGTGTTTCGGCTGTTTGGCGTGAAAACGCTCCGCGTTTCAAAGAAAACTTGATCCCGAAAGAATTATAGAAATTGGCTGGATTGTATTCTTTTGAAGTGGAGTCTGCTCCGCGAACGGCGGTGGAGAACACAAATGTCTGTTTGAATACATCCCCAAATTTCTTCGAATCCATTTTATCTGTTGTAAGTCCTTTTGCCCGGAACAACCAGAATGGAGCAAGATCCACTGCATAGTTGGACGGCAATATCGAATTATTATTGGTTGCGCTTTGCAAGGATGCCATAAATGCGGAAACATCAGTTGGCTTTTCTATATCGCTGGTAGCAAATCCGAGCAGGTTGGCTGCAGGTGAACTGGGTGCACGCAGCAGATCAAGTTTTACTTTTGATGTATCATCCACCTGGGAGAAAGCAGTATTGATCAGTATGCAGCAGCTTAGTAAGGTATAGAGCTTTTTCATAGCGTTTAAAGTTTAAAGAATTCGATAACAGCAGTGAAGATTGCATTGTCGCCTTCATTCTTTACCACTTTGAATAATTCATATTCGATAAACTTAAATCCTCCACGTAAGCGGATAATTGCTTCCACGTTATTGGTATCCCGCGACGTATCCACCATCACCGTGGTGATATGAAGCTTCTTCCCATTTAGTGTTTTATTGGTGTCCAGTGTAAACTCATCGATCGATCCCTTCTTTCCGCGCAGAATATTTTTATCTCCCAGGATCATATCGGTTGTAGCCGTTTGTCCTGGTGCGCCAACAATTATCTCCACCGTTACCGGTCTGTTGCTTCCATCTACCAGGTAAGCCGTGTCAAGGGTTGTTTTTTCCTCAAAAGCAGCATCGATGGCTTTGGCGATGCTTTTCGCTGATTTTGCCATAAATAAGATTTAATGGTACAAATTACGAAGAAAGGATGTTCGTTGTCCGTTGACCGTTCACCGTTGCCCGATCAGACAATTAAGATCAGATCGGTCTATTCATCCGGAGAGATTTTTAAGGTACTTATGTGATTACCGACACGGGGCCGGACAACGGTGAACGGTCAACGGACAACGAATCACGGACAACGACTTCTTTGCTTATCTTTGCCGGTAATCTAAAAGAACCTCCCTTAACATGACGATCTCTTATAAATGGCTGAGTGAATACCTGCCTGTAACTGTTGAGCCTGAAAGATTGAGCCGCATACTGACTTCAATTGGACTGGAAGTGGAAAGCCTGGATAAATACGAAGAGGCAAAAGGCGGATTGAAAGGCCTTGTGATCGGAGAAGTGATCCACACCGAAAAACATCCGAATGCTGATAAACTGACGCTGACCAAAGTGAATGTTGGTGCGGCTGAACCATTGAGCATCGTTTGCGGTGCGCCGAATGTGGCAACCGGCCAGAAAGTGGTAGTGGCGCCTGTTGGTGCAACCATCTACCCAAGTTCCGGTGAACCATTGACCATGAAACTCGCAAAGATCCGCGGTTCAGAAAGCATGGGAATGATCTGTGCTGAAGACGAGATCGGAATGGGAGACTCCCATGCCGGTATCATGGTGCTTCCTTCCGACCTTAAACCAGGTATGCCTGCAGCAGACTACTTCAAGCCTTATGAAGATTTTACTTATGAGATCGGTCTTACGCCAAACCGTATGGATGCCATGAGCCATTGGGGAGTGGCGCGCGATGTTTGCGCATATCTTTCTCACCATGATAAAAAAGACCTGAAACCCAAACTGCCAAACAGCAATGGTTTTAAAACAGAGAATACTTCCCTGAAGATCCAGGTGAAAATAGAAAATGAAAAAGCCTGCCCGCGCTATTCTGGTGTGAGCATCGCTAATGTAAAGATCGGCGAATCGCCAAAATGGCTGCAGCAGAGACTGAAGTCGATCGGCTTACGCCCGATCAATAATATCGTTGACATCACCAATTTCATCCAGCATGAAACCGGTCAGCCTTTGCATGCATTTGATGCGGATAAGATCGGCGGCCAAACGGTGATTGTTAAAAATCTTCCCGAAGGCACTCCATTCATTACGCTTGATGAAAAGGAAAGAAAACTCAGCGCAGAAGACCTGATGATCTGTGATGATAAAGAAGGCATGTGTATTGCAGGTGTATTCGGAGGTTTGCACAGCGGTGTAACCAGCGATACAAAAAACATCTTCCTGGAAAGTGCCTGTTTCGATGGGATCACTATCCGGAAAACATCTTTCCGTCATGGTTTGCGCACTGATGCAGCTACAAGGTTTGAAAAAGGAACGGATATATCGGCGACGGTGAACGTACTCAAGCGCGCGGCGAACCTGATCAAAGAGATCTGTGGTGGTGAGATCGCATCTGAAGTGATCGATATCTATCCTGATAAACTGGAAAAAGCACAGGTTGCGATCAAATATCATTACCTGAAAAAATTAAGTGGCAAGAATTATCACCCTGATACCGTGAAAGGCATTCTCGGCAGCCTTGGTTTTGAAATTGTGAAAGAAGGTATTGATGAGCTGAGAGTAGCCGTTCCTTATCATAAACCGGATATCAGCCTGCCGGCTGACCTGGTTGAAGAAGTACTGCGCATCGATGGACTGGATAATGTGGAGATCCCCGATGCCATCACCATTACTCCTTCCACAGAAGATCACTATGCGGTGAGCGTGTATCGCGAGAAGGCTGCGAATTACCTGACCGGTCTTGGTTTCTTCGAGATCATGACCAACTCTATCACCAATTCTGCTTACTTCAGCGATGCAGAACTGGAAGGATCGGTGAAAATGCTGAACAACCTCAGCGCCGAACTGAATATCCTTCGTCCGTTCATGCTGGAAACCGGACTGGAAGCAATCTCCCATAACCTGAACCGCCGGAATTATGATCTGCGTTTCTTTGAATATGGTAAAACATATCATACAACCGGCAGCGGGAAATATGCGGAACCAGAGCATCTTTGTCTTTATATCACCGGCAAAAACCAGGAAGACAGCTGGCGTGGCAAAGGCGCCGCTGCTGATTTCTATGTAATAAAAGGAGCGGTGAATAACCTGCTCCAATTACTCGGTATCGAATCATTAAACTGGCAGTTGCTCGATCATCCAAAGTTTGAAGCAGGATTGGAAGGCAGTCTGAACGGACAGGTAGTAGTGCAGGCAGGTGCGGTTCATAAAAAATCGCTGACGCGTTTTGATATTAAACAGCCGGTTTTCTTTGCCGATCTGAACTGGGATATATTGTCAAAGTCTGCCGCTGCATTCAAACCAGCATTCAAAGCCATTCCTAAATTCCCGGCAGTGCAGCGTGATCTTGCGATCGTGGTTGGCCGTCAGCTGACTTATGGAGAAGTAGAGAAAGCGGTACAAAAGATCAAACTGAATAAGCTGCAGGCGGTAAACCTGTTTGATATTTTTGAAAGCGACAAGCTGGGCAATGATAAAAAATCGATGGCCATCAGCTTTACTTTCCTTGATGAAGAAAAAACGCTTACCGATAAGGAAATTGATGGCTGGATGAGTAAGATCATGACGACGCTGGAGAAGGAACTGGCGGCGGAGATTCGTAAATAAGTCAAAATTCAAAAGTAAAAATTAAAAAACTTCCTGCTATCGCGACGCTGGAGTAAGGGAGTTTTTTAATTTTTACTTTTGAATTTTGACTTAGCATCTTTTTTGCAACCTCAATCAGAAAGGAAAATGTCTCTTGGAGAAGAACAAATAAAAAGGATCCACGAAAAATTGCAGCAGTTGCTGAAGCAGCATGCGAGTCTCCAGAAAGAGAATCAGCAGTTGAAGTCGGAGCTTGAAAATGCACAAAAGCAGGTGAGCCATTACCAGGATACAGCCGAAAATCTGAAACAACAGGTTTCCATCCTGCAACTCGGTAATGGCGAGATGAGCGAAAACGATAAGAAGGAATTCGAAAAGAAGCTGAATACTTATATCAAGGAAATCGACCGGTGTATTGCGATGCTGAGTGAATAGGTACTGAGGCGCGATCTTCCCTGGCCTAAAGGCTTCGATAGACAGGGTCAGCCTTCGCTGTCCGCCGAAGCCACAAGGCGCAGGAGGACGCTAAAGCTACGGGACGGGTCAGCCTTCGCTTTCCGCCGAAGCCATAAGGCG
>VFQP010001069.1_pt1 | contig 40772 bp, 44 predicted proteins | sample 3512351 | NCBI WGS metagenome assembly VFQP01 (sample SAMN10412372, study PRJNA504923) | tailings metagenome | isolation source: Relicate 1 Philex TSF1 revegetated site | place: Philippines: Tuba, Benguet | collected 2017-08-29
ATTTCGCCATCTGGGCAAACCCATTGAAACAGTCTTTTTATGTCAGGTCAACTGTTTCGGGGCTGCAAATATACGGGCAAAGCAATCAATTTGCCAAAGCTTCGCCTCAAAATCTTAAAAAACAGGATTCGTGCCATAAAATTCCGCCCCCATCAGGTTACTAATAAGCTGCAACCCCTGATATCACTATGATCAAGGCGGCCCCATACTTCAAAACTGCCATTGGGATGCACCATGCCCACATCTTCAGTTGCAATAAATGAGCAGCTATGTACATTGGCCAGGTCAATGACCTGTATAAGCCCCCTCCCCTCTCTGCGATAATGCAGGGGATCCTCTTCATCACGAAGGCTTATGCGCATCCAGGGCGGACATTCAAACACCCCATTACCGGAAGAATAGGCCTGACTCAGCAATTCGGTCATGCCATATTCAGCATGTATCCGATCCAGTCCAAATTGTTCACATAATATTGCATGAACTTCTGCCCGGGTCAGTTCCTTTCTTCGTCCCTTCATTCCCCCTGTTTCCATCACCACCGTATGTTTGAGCTTCCGGGGATAGGCTGCAGCAAAATCAAGCAGGGCAAAGGTTACGCCTAATAATAGTGTGGGCTGAGCCGCCTGTTCCAATGCCCCTAACACTTCATCAAGCTGGGCATGCTCATACAAATAAAAGCCACTCGCCGAATGCCCGCTCAAACGAATAAGCTCATTGGCCATATACACCAGCGATGAGTTAGACCGCTCCAAATAAGCTGGCAATAAAGCCAGTACACACCAATCCTTAGGACTACCATAGAATTGCTGGAATGCACTTAAAAAACTTTGCTCATAACAGGCCATATCCCTCACCCAGTGACGGCTATTTTGCATACCAGTAGTGCCACTACTCTCAAAATAGAACAAAGGTTCTGTGCCGGCTGTTATAACCGGGTGGGTTTTGAAGAAAGATACAGGCAACGGTACTATCTGTTCCGGGGTCTTTACTGTATCGGGCGTACGTTTCATCAGGTTACACCATTCCTGAAATACGGCATTCTGGTGGTACTGATAGTCGTACACCTGCATACACAGTTCATCGAACCCGCCGGGCGAAAGAGAGAAAATATTGTTAACATCGAACGGAAGCCCGGCCATGTATTGTAATGTTTTAGCTAAATTTGATATGAAACCAGTACGAATGAAGGCAAAATTATTGATTATCATAGCAACTCTTACAGGTTTAGCCGCCTGTAAGAAGGATTCTTTCAATACTACTCCCCAACTAACTTTCCAATCGGTGAACGGGGGTGTATTCGGTGCAGACCAGGTGATTCGTTTCACGCTTGAGTTTACCGATAAGGAAGGCGATGTGCAGGATAGCTTATGGGTACAAAAAATAAGCAGGTCTACCGTTTGCCGGAGCTTCGTGGAAGGCTTTTCCATCCCATCTTTTACTGCTGTGAACAATAGCAAGGGAAAATTTGAAGTGAGCTATAGCACTACTTTCATCAGTAATGACTATGCTGTATTACCCAATTGCAGCCGGAATGATACCTGCTTTTTCCGCTTTTGGATAACCGATAGGGCCAAGAACCGCAGCGACACTGTGAATTCTCCCAATATCGTCATCCTGCGTTAGTCAACCTGGTCTATATCATCAATCGCTCCTGTATTGAATAATAAAGGCGAACACTTCACCCATGGCTTTTTCTTCGGGAATTATTTCTATGGGATTTGTGTGGCTTTATTAGCCATTGAGGCCAATGTACAGCTGCAGATAGGCCTCAATCAACCTCTTTTCTATATCATATTGGCTTTGGGCACCATCATTTACTATACCCATGCCTACCGCAACGAAAACCAGCTCCCCCCTACCAACCCCAGGATCCGCTGGTACCAGCGCAACTTCAGGCTGATTCGCTTACAACAATTTTTAGCCTCTGGCTTACTACTTATTGGCTTGTTTGTATACCTGCTACAACTTCCCCCAACAACCATCCGCCATATATCTCCCTTATCCTGGGCCCTGCTTTGCCTGTTTCCGGCCGGTGCTATACTCTATAATACCAGCTTGCTTCCCGGGCAATACCATGGCATCCGCTGGAATGGCTGGATTAAACCCTTTATTATTGGATTTATATGGGCAGGTGTTGTTACTTTTTATCCGCCCCTTTTCCGTTCAATAGATACCCAAATCACCTACCAGCCCTCCCTCTTCAACCTGCTCTTATTCATTAAGAATGGCATGTATATAGGGATGCTGTGTATCCTGTTCGATATCAAAGATTATGCAGCTGACCATAACCAGCAACTCAAAACCTTTGTGGTGCGACTGGGACTAAGAAAAACCTTGTTCCGCATCATTATTCCCCTTACCTGCCTGGGTTTCGGCATTTTTTTACTTTACGGAATCAGGAATCATTTCCCGCTACCCAGGCTGCTCATGAACAGTATCCCATTCCTGTTGTTGATAACTGTTACCTATCATATGCACCGCCGTAAAAGCATTCTCTATTATCTTGCAATCATCGACGGACTCATGCTGGTAAAAGCCTGCTGTGGTATAGCAGGTAGTTTATTGTGGCATTGAATACATCTTTATTGAACTAAAAAAATCAGGTTATGGCCAAATCGAAGACCCAGTCTAAGACTACCAAGAACAAATCAATCCTCACCAGTGATTCTTTAAATTTTCTGCGTGATTATATCAATACCCCCTCCCCTGTTGGGTTTGAGAGTGGCGGACAAAAACTATGGCTCTCTTACATCAAACAGTTTGCAGACACCACTTTTACTGATCCCTATGGTACTGCAGTGGGTGTGATTAATCCAACAGCACCTTTTAAAGTAGTAATCGAAGCGCATGCCGATGAGATCAGCTGGTTTGTGAATTATATCAATGACCAGGGGCTCATTTACCTCAAACGTAATGGTGGGGTTGACCACCAGGTGGCGCCTGCTAAAAGGGTATTGATTCATGGAAAGAAAGGGCCTGTTAAAGCCGTATTTGGATGGCCTGCCATCCATACCCGCCTCAGCAACCCCGACGCCAAGGAACCACAACCCAAAGTAGATAACCTCTGCCTGGACTGCGGCGCCAGAAGCCGTAAAGAAGTAGAGGCCCTGGGTATCCACATAGGTGCTGTGGTCACCTACCAGGATGGTTTCGATGAACTCGCCAACGATTTCTTCATTGGCCGTGCTTTTGATAACCGGATTGGCGGTTTCATGATTGCTGAAGTAGCCAGACTCCTCAAAGAGAATAAGAAAAGTCTTCCCTATGCCCTTTATGTGGTGAATGCTGTTCAGGAAGAAATTGGCTTGCGCGGTGCCGAAATGATTGCCCGTCGCATTAAACCCGATGTAGCCATCGTGACCGATGTAACCCATGATACCAGCACCCCCATGATTAGCAAGATCATTGAAGGTGATATCCAATGTGGCAAAGGCCCTTCCCTGGCCTATGCTCCCGCCATTCACAATAAGCTATTGCGTTTGGTAGAAGATGTAGCTGAAAAGAATAAAATCCCCGTACAACTTCGCACCCTCAGCCGCAGCACCGGCACCGATACCGACAGCTTTGCCTATGCCAATGATGGTTGCCCTTCTGTGCTCATTTCCATCCCACTGCGATACATGCATACACCCGTGGAAATGCTGCATAAAAATGATATCGAAGACACGATCAAACTCATGTACCACACTTTGTTATCATTAACTCCCAAGACCAATCTCAGCTATTTTTAAACAAACAATCCAGATATCATCAATCAGGTTGAGCAGTTTGCCTGCTCAACCTGATTGATATTTCCTAAGTTTGCCGCTTTATGCGCAATGAACAGAAACATATCCGTGTGGCCGTTCTTGACCTCTATGAAGGTCATGCCAATCAGGGTATGCGCTGTATTCACGATATCGTACACGACTGGGCAAAAGAAAAAGAGCTCACGCTTGATTACCAGGTTTTCGATGTACGACTGGCATTAGCAGTTCCCGATACTTCTTTTGATTTTTATATTTCCAGCGGCGGTCCGGGCTCACCACTTAGTTCAGAAGGCAGCGACTGGGAGGCGGTTTATTTCAACTGGTTACAGTCCATAGAAGAATGGAACAATACAGCCCCCGAACAGGAAAAAAAATATGTATTCTTCATTTGCCACAGCTTCCAGTTGGTTTGCCGCCATTATGGAATCGGCCATGTTTGTCAGCGTAAATCAACCGCTTTCGGCGTTTTCCCTGTGCACATGCTCGATAAGGCCCAAGAGGAACCTGTTTTTGAAGGATTACCCGACCCCTTCTACTGTGTAGATAGCCGCGACTTCCAGGTAATTGAACCCAATATGGACCGCATCCGTGACATGGGTGCATCCATCCTGGCCATCGAAAAAAATCGACCGCATGTACCCTACGAACGCGCCATCATGGCCATTCGTTTCAACCAATACTTTATAGGCACCCAATTCCACCCCGAAGCCGATGCCACCGGCATGCACATGTACCTCACCCGCGACGACAAAAAACAAACCGTCATCGACAACCACGGCGAACCCAAATGGCAAAGCATGGTCGAACAACTCCAAGACCCCGGCAAAATCAGATTGACTTACCAGAAGGTGTTGCCGAATTTTCTACAACAAGGAAGATCAATTTGAAAATTTGGAAATTTGAAAATTTGAAAATGGGAGGGAGAATTTGAAAATTTGGAAATTTGAAAATGGAAGAAAAATACTACATTGTAGTAGGTAAAAGGTAGGCCTTAATAATAGAACAACTAATCATTTCAAAATTTCCAAATTCTCCCTCCCATTTTCAAATTTCCAAATTTTCAAATTTTCAAATTTTCAAATTATCCCCCATGGTTCCTACAATTCGAAGTACATATAACCTGCAGTTTAGTGAGGAAGGGTATCGGGCTTATTTGGGGGAATTGAATGGGTTGTTTGAGGGGGCGATTGAGTTTAGGGTGGCGGAAACGCCGGTGTTTATTGATCGGGGGTTTAAGGAGAAAGTACTATCGGCCTGTGAGTCGATTGTGGATGTGATTACTCAGTTCAATTTTAAAACACTTACTTCCCATGCCATTCCTGCAGATTTGCGTGTGCCGAATGAAAATGATCATAGCCATTTTATAGCATTTGATTTTGGAATCTGTGAGAATGCGTCTGGAGAGCTGGAGCCGCAGCTCATTGAAATGCAGGGCTTCCCTACCCTGTTTGCTTATCAAGTATGGCAGGATGAAGTAGTACGAAAACACTTTGCTGTTCCGGAAGATTATAGCACTTATTTTAATGGTTTCAACCGTGATAGCTATTTGCAATTACTCAAAGAGATCATTGTAGGCGACCTGGCTCCCGAAGAAGTGGTATTGCTGGAAATATTACCACATGAACAAAAAACACGCATCGATTTTTATTGTACCCGTAAATATCTCGGCATTCCTATTGTTTGTATCACAGAATTGATACAGGAAGGTCGTAGTTTGTATTACCTGAATGATAAGGGTGAGAAGATCAGGATCAAAAGAATCTATAACCGGGTAATCTTTGATGATCTGCAACAACAACCGGAACCCATCCGCGCCCTCTCACAAATATTATTAGCTGATCTTGATGTGGAGTGGGTTCCTCATCCTAATTGGTTCTATCGCATCAGCAAATACACATTACCCTATATTGATCATCCTTATGTACCCAAATCCATTTTCCTGAGTGAAGTGAAAGCGCTGCCTGCAGATTTAGAAAACTATGTACTGAAACCACTGTTTTCTTTTGCTGGTCAGGGTGTGGTGATTGATGTTACGCCCAATGATATTGCCGCTGTTCAGGATCCGCAAAACTGGATACTGCAACGAAAGGTAAAATATGCAGATGTAATTGAAACACCTTCAGGCCCTGCAAAAGCAGAACTGCGTATATTCTATTTCTGGAAGAATGGCGAACCCAGGCCTATCGCTACCAATAACCTGGCACGTTTGAGCAAGGGAAAAATGATAGGCGTTCGATATAACCAGGATAAGGATTGGGTGGGTGGTAGTCTTGCCTATTTTCAACAATAGATCAGCTCGCTAATTTGCGTTTACTATCCATGTATTTATTGTGTATCACTACACTCATCGGCTTTTCGTACACCTTACTTTCTACCCATGAAATGATATCGAGGTAAGCAAATGCCCTGGTTTCAAAGCGGCTCTTCTCATACTTTTTTGTTTGCTGAAGAAAGTCTTTTAAGGCCAGTTTTACTTCTCTTGCCGACATCTGGAATGAGTTACGCAGAAAGCGGAACATCTCTTCTTCTACTACCGTCAGGTTATCCATTTTAGCCATGAAGCGGTAAACGGATTTGATGAGTGAGCCTTCAATCAGCTCGGCATTCCCTAATTCATAATGCGCCAGCATGTGCAGTAAGCGGGCATAACATTGCAGATCGGTACGGAGATCGACCTGGTCATTAATGATCCTACGTAAATAATCGATACAGGTATTATAATCACCACTGCCAAAATACAAAGTGGCGATCTTGTAGTTGAATACAAGAATGCGGTGGCGATCAATATAGAGGGCATTATCATGCAGTTCCTCTTCCAGTTGGGCAACCCATTTCAGGCCCTCCTGAAAACTGCCCTGCATGAGGTGCTGGTTCAATCTTGCGCTGTTGATGTAAATGAAGCAATGCACCCTGAATATATCATGCCGCTGTGCCAGTGGTGTTGCTGCAAAAGCTTCAAACCTTTGTAATACCTCAGCAAATTTTTTGTAGTTGCGTAAATCGAAATGGGCATTGAGCAGGTTATGCAAGCCTTTGATATAGTGCCCGGTTTCAACTTCCTTCATGAGTGGTTCTTCTTCAAAGAGGTCAATCCAGCGTTGGCTATACCGGTAATACATCAGGAAATCCTGGCGAATAAATGCGTACCAGCAATAACTCTGACATAGGTACAACCGTTCATAAAAACCATCGAGTTTCCAGGCGTCGGGGGGTAGTTGTTCTTTGAAGAATTGTTTGATATCTGTTTCATCGGCCTCGTTGCGGGCATGGCCATTTTTCACATACCAGCTATACAGCTGCAGGGCAAGATTCGATAATTGGGTAATCACACGCCGCTTTTCATTCACCAAATTGGCTTCGGCAGTGAGTTGCTCGGCACGGTCTTGCATACTACGGGTAATATGCAGGGTCTCAATTTTCTTTTCCAGTGAAATAATCTGAATGAGAAAGCTTTCCTGGTGGTATTGATGGGCGATGTCTTTGGCCTTATCAAGAATTTTTAAACTTTGGTGATAGAGGCCTTTGTTGTATAGAATTCGGGCATAGTCGATTTGCTCATGTAACTGCATATCAATGCTTTCATCACTTTTGAGTAATCGCAAACTTGCCAATAATTGTTTGTATAAATGTGTTTTCAGATTGGCCAGCTGAGGTTTGGCAATTCCCTTTAATTTTTTCAGCAGGAGTTTCTCATCGAAATCAGGCATTTTTTCCAGCGCATCAAAAAGTTGAATCACTTTCAGGTCGTCTTTTGCTGAATTTCGGCGTATGTAGAGCTTGAAATGGCGCTTTTCGGCCTTTTCAAGGGATTTTATTAATTGAAATAATGGGTCTTGCGAACGGTTGGGCATCATATTTATTTTAGCCGGAAACTCAATGATATCAATGGTTTTAACAAAACTAAAACCATTTCACGATAATAAAAGGAATGGAAACTTGTCTTCAGTCTATCAAATTCCCATAGTACTTTTGTTATGCAATCGTTAGTAATCGTATTCATACGGCAAGCAATCGCAAAAACTAACAATCAATCGCTTTATAACGCATTAGCGTTCAAGATATAGAGGATTCTTCCTCAAACAATTTTCGTATGGCAAGCAATCGTAGAGGTCGTTCCGTTTCCACGGAAGGACCCTTTTTTTTGCAATATGGCGAATTTTTTCCAATTCTATCTACAAGAGCGATGTATACTTAGTCCTTCATCCGCTCTTTGGCCCATTGTAGGGCTATGGCCAATTGTTCATCGCGGGTCATTTGGCTATTATCCAGGATAATTGCGTCATCGGCCTTTCTTAAGGGACTAAATTCACGATTACTATCAATATAATCCCTCATTTCGAGGTTATTACGAACTTCTTCAATGGTAATAGAAGGATTTTTAGCGTAGAGTTCTTTGAACCTGCGCTCCACCCGCACAGCAGGATCGGCCGTTACAAAGATTTTGAGTTCGGCAGTTGGAAAAACCGTGGTGCCGATATCCCTTCCATCCATCACTATCCCTTTTTTCTTTCCCATTTCCTGTTGCTGGGCTACGGCGAACTCCCTTACTTCCTTGAGTGCAGCTACTTCACTTACATGTTCACTCACCAGCATATCACGGATCAAAGCTTCTACATTCTCATCATTCAGGTACATATCACTTTGTCCGGTAACAGGATTATACTCAAAATACAGCGCTATTTCGCTGAGTGCTGGCCCAATGTTTTCACTATGGTTCCAATCGATATGCTGACGCAAAAAATAGAGGGTAATGGCACGATACATAGCGCCACTGTCGATGAAGACATAATTCAATTCATTGGCCAGTTGCCTGGCCAGTGTACTTTTCCCACAGGAAGAATATCCATCGAGCGTAATGATGATCTTTTTCATAGCTACACGAGCAAAGGTGCAGTAAAAAAAAGGCATTTGCAAACAAAAAGGGGTGCCAATGATGGCACCCCTGGTATCTCGATGGGTATTAGGATCAAAGACTATCCTGGCAGAACCACGGTATCAATCACGTGGATCACACCATTCTTCTGGAATACATCGGCGATGGTTACGGTAGACTTATTACCTTTTGCATCAGTCAGTACTACTTTCTTACCATTCAAAGTAGCTTTCAGTTTACCACCAGCTACAGTTGTCAGTTCAGCAGAACCACCACCATCGTTAATCAGTTTTACAATACTAGCCGCATCATATTTACCAGCTACTACATGGTAAGTAAGGATGCTGGTAAGCGTTGCTTTGTTCTCTGGTTTTACCAGTGATTCTACAGTACCGGCAGGCAGTTTTTTGAAAGCTGCATCTGTTGGCGCGAATACGGTAAATGGACCATCACCCTGCAGTGTTTCAACCAGACCTGCAGCTTTAACAGCAGCAACCAGGGTTGTGTGTTCTTTAGAGTTTACGGCATTTTCAATAATGTTCTTAGTAGGGTACATAGGCGCACCACCAACAGTTACAGTTTTTTGAGCGGTTACTGCTTGCATGGTGAAGAATGCACCAAGGATAAAGAGGATCTTTTTCATTTCTTTGATTTTAGTTATCGATTACAGGATATAACTACGATCAAAGCCCATGAATGGTTTGATGAAAAAATAAAATTTGCAAAAAAAACATGCCGGCAATTCATTTAGCTGCTTTTTGTACAGTCATTACAGAAGCACAGAGAGTAATGATTAAACAAAAAAATAATGCAGTTTTTTTGAACAAAATGTCATTTTCATTTTTCGAACAACGTAACACTTTCTTTCCGCATAGCTTTCGCTATGGCTGCCGATGAGGCGTCTCTTTGTTCTAACTGCTCAATGATTTGCCGGTAACTTTGTTCATCTCTATTTTGGCTAAGCTTGAAGATGCCCTTCATATCATTGATATAAATCCTGAATCCATCAATGGCTTTTACCATTCTTTGTACATATTCCTCAGGGATTTGATCGTAAGATGCCGGAGAAGCCGGATTGCCTTCGAAATAGCTGGTTAAATCCTGTAACATGGCTGGCAGTGTTTCGGCTGGTTGATACACAAGTTTTCCGTGAACATGCACTGCCATATAATTCCAGGTAGATGCTTGTTGGGGTTGTTGGTACCAACTGGCGCTGATATACGCGTGTGGCCCTGAAAAAACTACCAATACCTGATCATGATCGGCAAATGCCTGGTGATGGTCGGTGCCCTTCATACAATGACCTTCCAGAAAATATTGTCCGTTCTCCTCTTTTAACAACAGGGGGAGATGGGTGGCTACGGGATGACCGGCAGTACTAATACCGGTGAGCAGGGCAAAGGGATATTCTTCAATAAAGTCGTGAATAACAGCGGGATCTGTTTGCTGGTAACGCGGAACATGGTACATGGCGATTGCATTTGTAGAACAAATATAATGGCCATGTACCGCTATTCATGCGTATACTATGCGGTTACCTGTACGGGCTGTGTGCGAGGTAAATTGGCATTACGAATGGCAATATTTCTTACGGCATTGGCTGCAAATGCCCGCAGGGCATCCTTACTAAGTGGGTCATTGCCCTTCATAGCCGGAACACCGGCATCGCCACCTTCGCGGATATCCTGCACCAGTGGAATCTGACCGAGGAATGGCAGGTCATATTCTTCAGCCAGCTTGCGGCCGCCTTCCTTACCAAAGAGATAATATTTATTATTAGGAAGTTCAGCAGGTGTAAAATAGGCCATGTTCTCTACCAGGCCAATAATGGGCACATTGATCTGAGCCTGGCCAAACATTGCTATACCTTTCTTCGCATCTGCCAGTGCTACGTTTTGCGGTGTGGTAACAATCACCACGCCTGTTACAGGCACGGTTTGCATAAGGGTAAGATGAATATCACCGGTACCTGGAGGCATATCGATCACCAGATAATCGAGTTCACCCCATTCCACATCGGTAACGAATTGTTTAATGGCACTGCTGGCCATGGGGCCGCGCCATACTACAGCATTCTTCTCATCTACCAATAAACCAATACTCATGAGTTTGATGCCGAATTTTTCAAGGGGAACAATCATGCCTTTACCATTCACTTCCTTCATCATGGGGCGTTCGCCTCTCACACCAAACATAATGGGAACACTGGGTCCATAAATATCGGCATCCATCAAGCCTACACTTGCACCACCTTCAGCAAGGGCCAGGGCCAGGTTGGCAGATACGGTACTTTTTCCTACCCCACCTTTTCCACTCACCACGGCAATGATATTCTTCACGCCACCTAATACCAATTGGTTATCTTTTCGGGTGGTTGATGTATTGGAAGTAAAATTCACCTGTACGCGGGCCTGTTTATTCACCAGCAGCTTTACAGCATTCTCACTGGCCGTACGCATCATATCCTTCATAGGACAGGCTGGTGTGGTTAGCACGATGGTAAAACTCACATCATCGCCTTCAATATGAATATCCTTCACCATGTTCAGGGTTACCAGGTCTTTTCCCAGATCGGGCTCCTGTACATTACTCAACGCTTCCAGTATTGCTGCTTCGGTCATCACGAAAGTTTTTGTTAAAAAATCAAAGTGGTCTGCAAAGTTAACCGCTCACTGCCTTACTTTGTTGCAACAGGAACGAATTTTCGGCCATAAGACGGTCTTTTAGTTGTCGTTTTTGGGAAAACCATTCGTATTTTTACAATAATGAGAATACTGCTACGCCTAACCATAGTTTTTGTGATCTTTTTGCTTGTCTCTCCGGGCCTCAAGGCGCAGCGTATTGGTGATGCCAACAGAGATTCTGTGGTACAGCTATATGGCGTAATCATGACAGCCGATAGTTTGAGGGCCATTCCTTCTGCCAGTGTAATCGTGAATGGTACAGGCAGGGGTACAGTTACCAATCCTGATGGGGTATTCTCCATTGCTGTTCTCAGAGGCAATCAGATCACTTTTTCCTGTATCGGCTTCAAGGACAGGACCATTCAAATACCCAGTAATCTGGATGGCAACCAGTTCAGCATCATTCAGTTAATGGTGAGTGATACAGCCTATCTGCCTGCCACGATTTTGAAACCAAGACCTACCAGGGAGCAATTTGAGCGCGATTTCGTGAACATTAAAACACCAGATGATGCCTACGAGATTGCCCGTAAGAATACAGAGGAGGCCCAACCCACAATTTTACTGAGTAGCTTACCAGCAGATGGACGCGAAGCCATTAACTACCAGTTGAGGCAACAGGCTAATAAATACTACTATTCTGGCCAGATCCCTCCCATGAATATCCTTAACCCTGCCGCATGGGCCGATTTCATCAAGTCATGGAAGCGGGGTGATTTCAAACGCAAAGACTAATCCCGGAATTTTAATAGTACCACAAGCTTACAGCAATTACTTTTGCGCATATTTAAACGATTGAGATATGCCAATAAAGAATGTTAGTGTTATTGGTGCCGGTACCATGGGTAATGGTATCGCACACGTATTTGCACAGTATGGTTTTGCTGTTCAGTTGATTGATGTGAATGCTGCTCAGCTAGAGAAAGCCTTACAAACCATTGGAAAAAATCTGGACAGACAGGTATCCAAGGGCTTACTCAGCGAAACTGATAAAGCCGCAACATTGGGTAGGCTGCATACACAAACTTCAATCAAAGAAGGTGTAGCAAATGCTGATCTGGTGGTAGAAGCGGCCACCGAAAATGTAGACCTCAAACTTTCTATTTTCAAGCAGATCGATGAAGCAGCACCGGCTCATTGTATCCTCGCTTCCAATACCTCTTCTATTTCCATTACCCGCATAGCAGCTGCCACAGCCCGACCAGCTAGAGTAATCGGCATGCATTTCATGAACCCGGTTCCCGTAATGAAGCTGGTGGAAATCATTAATGGTTATGCTACAGAGCAGGAAGTGACCGATCAGATTGCAGCACTTAGTAAGGATCTGGGTAAGGTTCCCTGTATAGTGAATGATTATCCGGGATTCATTGCCAATAAGATCCTCATGCCCATGATCAATGAAGCCATTTATAGCCTCTATGAAGGTATTGCCGACGTAGAAGCCATTGATACCATCATGAAATTAGGGATGGCCCATCCTATGGGACCATTACAACTGGCCGACTTTATTGGACTGGATGTTTGTTTGAGCATATTACAGGTATTACACCAGGGCTTTGGTAATCCTAAGTATGCACCTTGTCCGCTGCTAGTGAATATGGTCACTGCCGGTAAACTAGGCGTAAAATCTGGAGAAGGATTTTATGTGCATACACCAGGCAGTAAAGAGTTGGTAGTGAGTAAACGATTCAAATAATTATACCGGGGAGCTATCATGGCTCCCCGTTTAATTTCCTGTTATGTTTTTTTTCTTATCCAAACTACTACTGTTTATACTGATGCCCATTACCTGGGTATTAGTGCTGCTGGTATGGCGCTATTTCAGCCGTTCGCCAAGGTTGAAGAGAAGACTGGGTATAGTAGCTATTATTGTGTTAATTGTATTTTCCAACCAATGGATCTATGACCAGGCGAATCTGTGCTGGCAGCCGTCATCGCAACAAGCATCTGCACTTCCTGATCATGAAGTGGGCATTCTACTCACCGGAATGATCCAATTCGACAAAACAAATCAGGGATTCTTTGGCGCGAGTAGTGACCGGTTCATTCAAACCAACCGGCTTTACCACATGGGTAAGATCAAGAAAATATTGATCACAGGCGGCAGTAGTGGCGTGCTGCATGATTATCCGCCAGAAGCCAGCTTTTTAGCACAGCGCTTCATGGAAGCGGGTGTACCTCCTGCAAACATCATCATAGAGCCAAATTCACGCAATACTTATGAGAATGCCATTTTCAGTAAGCGCATGATCGACTCCATGCAACTGAAGGGACCGTTTCTACTCATCACGTCTGCACAGCACATGCGCAGATCTGTTGCAGTATTCAGAAAAGCAGGCCTCCGTTTCGATACTTATCCGGCTGATTTTCAGGTAACCAATCAATATTTTTCTTTTGATGATTTACTCCCAAATCCGAGAATACTTAGCTACTGGACTAATCTCATTAAGGAGGTTGTAGGACTATTTGTTTATCGGTTAACGGGGAAAGCTTGACCTATAGGGTGGATTTAACTACTTCCACTCCCTGCAATTCTTTGAGTCGGTATACCACTTCTTCCAGCCTTGCTTTGGATATTCCGATGCGTAAATGACAGAACAATTGCATTTCCTGTAGTAATACTGTGCAATTGAATTGCTTAACCACCATCATTACCTCATTCATGCGTGTATAATCAAATTGCAGATCATAGTTGATCTCAACGGGCTTCGATACAATGGGCACCAATTGTAATGCCAGTGCAGCTGCTGTTTTATAGGCATTAATCAGGCCGGGTACACCCAATAAGGTGCCGCCAAAATACCGCACCACAACAATTGCGGTATTGGTTAATTCCTTGCTATCGATCTGACCGAGAATAGGCCTGCCGGCAGTTCCAGAAGGCTCCCCATCATCACTTACCCTAAATTGGTTGCCATCCAATCCGATGCGGTATGCAAAGCAATGGTGAACAGCTTTGGGATGTTCTTTTTTGAGATGTTGCAACTGCTGCTTGAATGCATCTGTGTTTTCAACAGGAAAAACATAGGCTATAAAACGACTGCCCCTGTCTTTGAATTCAGCTTCAGCTGTTTTATCAATGGTTTGAAAATAATCGGTTCCTGTTGACATGATAAGATGAATTAACCAAATGCAATGAAATAAATAGCTACGAGTGATAATACCACTCCCATCCAATTAATGAAGCGTAGCTTTTCTTTGAATAATAACCAGGCAACGATGGCACTGAACAGCACGATGCCCATATTATTAACAGGAATACTGGCACTGGTTTCCCAGGGGCTTTGCTGCAGGAAATGCACCAAACACCAAATAGAGAAATAATTCGGTATACCAATGAGTACACCTGCCAGTACATTCCGTATCTGAAACTGTTGTTTTCCTCTGATGTATTGTATCAATAAAATGATTGACCCGATAATTGCAGCTGAGAAGAAGGAACTGATGAGATAGGCATTTCTGTTCTCCTCTGTCACATAAGTAAGTTGTACATGATTCAACACCGCATCCAACAAGCCACTGCTAAAGAATAGCAGTGCAGGAAAAAAATAGGTGAGTGCACCTTGTTTTCTATCCCCTTTTTCTGCGGGAGCATAACAGGTCAACACCACTGCTACCAATGCCAAACCTACACCTACTGCTTTCCAGCCTGCCACCGATTCCTGGTACAGGTAAACAGAGAGGATTACAGGTATGATCAGGGATAGTTTATTAGCTACAGAAGCCACGGCTACACCATTACGCTGAGCGGTGATGGCAACCACATTGAAGATACTCACAAACATAACCCCCATCATGCAGGCCCATTTGAACCAGGGTGTAGCGATTACCGAGGCATTGATGGGAAATGCACCATTCACAAAAGAGCCAGTAATTACACAGGTGATATAGTTAAAAACAATGGCCTGAAAAACAGGAATCCCCATTCGCTGACAAACCTTAAAAGACAAGGTGAGGTAGCTGGTTAAAACAATACTTCCCAAAAGATACAATAGGGTCATGATATACTTGGGTTATGCGTAATTTGAATCAGGTCATTATCCAGCCTGAACTCACGGTTGTTGATACCCTGAGGTAAGGCAGGGGCTGCTACTCCATGAGTAATGTGCAGCTGTGTATTAGTAATACAACGGATTTCATTCCAGTATCCCAGATCGATGAACTGTTTGAGTAATAAAGCACCTCCTTCAACCAGGATGCTGAGTAGATGCTGTTCATAGGCAAATGATAATACCTGAGGCAGTAAAGTATCATCTGGTCTAAGTTGTATAAATCTAACCTGACCTTCCTGTTTATCCTTTACCGTATTCAATACAATAGTAGGATTACCATCGGTGAATAGCTGAAGCTGCTGCGGTAATTGTGCCTGTCTGTCTATGACCATACGCAGCGGTGAAGGCCCGGGCCAGTATCGGTTGGTTAGTGACGGATTGTCTAGTAATGCGGTACGGCTACCCACCAGGATGGCGGCTTCTGCTGCGCGCCATTGGTGTACAAGCCGATTGGTCGCTTCTCCACTAATCATGAGGCGCTCATGGGAGCCAGAGCCTATGAATCCGTTGGCTGTTTGTGCCCATTTCAGGATGATATAGGGCGACTGGTGCTGATGAAAATAAAAGAACCGTTTATTGAGGTATTGGCATTCTTTTTCCAACACCCCCACCATTACTTCTACCCCAGCTTCGCGTAGTTGTTCGATGCCTTTACCATTTACTGCCTTAAAGGGATCTCTGCAACCTACTACTACTTTCCTGATTCCTTTATGCAGGATCAGTAAACTACAGGGCGGGGTTTTCCCATAATGGGCACAGGGTTCTAAAGAAACGTAGAGGGTAGATTGGCTGATGAGTGCTTCATCGGCTGGTTGTACACTGTTTACACAGTTCACTTCGGCATGGGGACCACCATATACCTGGTGCCAGCCTTCTCCTATAATTCTGCCATCATACACAAGTACGGCTCCTACCATGGGATTGGGCGCAACCCTACCCTCGCCCAACCGGGCCAGCTCTATACAGCGCTGCATGTAGGATTCGTGTAGATCGGGCATACCTGAATGGCAAAAATAGCCAAATGGTGCTTATCATTGCAGCATGACCCTAATCGAGGCCAAACAAAGTATTCAGCAGCAATTATCGGCCCGCTATGATGAGCGGGAGGCCATGACCATTGCCTATATGCTCCTGGAGCATATAACCGGCTGGGGCAGGATCGATCAAAGCATCCATAAGCAAGCCTCATTACAGCAAGCAAAGGAACAGCAATTGCAGGACTCCTTAATGGCACTTATTAGCGGCAAACCCATACAGTATGTATTGGAAGAAGCCTGGTTTTATGGCATGCGTTTCAGGGTAAATGCGCATACACTCATACCCCGTCCTGAAACAGAGGAACTGATTAGCTGGGCACTGGAATGGGCTGGTACAGATCAGGTGCAGCAATGTATGGATATTGGTACGGGCAGCGGCTGTATTGCCATCAGTATTAAAAAGAAAGCACCTGCAATTAAAGTGTTAGGGATTGATGTTAGTGAAGGCGCTTTACTGGTTGCCGGGGATAATGCCCGGCAAAATGATACTGCAGTTGATTGGATGCAACTGGATATACTGAATGCAGCGCATTGGTTGCAGCTACCTAGCTGCCAACTCATCATCAGCAATCCACCTTATATCAAGGCTACAGAAATAAAAGACATGGCGGCACATGTGGTCGATTTTGAGCCGCATACTGCACTATTCGTACCAGATGATGATCCACTTGTTTTCTATCGGGCTATTGCATTGCTAGCACTGCAAAAACTGGATACAGGGGGCAAGATATTCATGGAAATCAACCAGCAACTGGGTAAGGATGTATGTGAACTATTGGAAGGACATGGCTTCCAAACACAGCTGCGACAAGACCTCCAGGGTAACGACCGCATGGTCTGCGCCTCCCTCCCGTAACCTTTGTGCCTCCCTTTGTGTTCCCCTTCGTGTCCTTTGTGTCCTTTGTGGTTTCAAAATTCTTTGACGTTTAGCGAGCTGGCAGATAATGCAAGCAGATTTGAAACCACAAAGGACACAAAGGACACAAAGGGAGGCACGAAGGTTATTGTTGGCCGGAGTTGTCGACTGCCATGACGGGTGTAGCACCGAGTTTTTTGATGACCTGCATAACTTTAATGGCGGTGCCCAGGTGTGAGGTACTATCGCCATTGATCACAACAGAAGGTTTTTCCGTTTCTTTCAGGAGATAGGCTTTTAGCTCGGGCTCCAGTTGTTCGAGTGTGGTTTTTTGAGAACCGATATAGAGTTGCTGATCCTTGTCGACCGTAATGACTACCGTTTGTTTGGCTTTGGTATCACTTTTGGCTTTGGGATTAGACACTTTAATAACATTGGGATTGGCCAGCGTAGACACGATCAGGAAAAACAGGAGCAGTATGAACAGGATATCGTTCAGTGCGCCGGTATGCATGTCCGGATGTGTTCTTAATCGTTTTCTGATATTCATACTCTGACTGGCTTTGAAGGGTGACCGATCAACGGGTGGGTTCCTGAAGGATATCGATGAACTCTGAGCTGGCAGCTTCCATCTTATTGGCTGTTTTATCGATTTGTGTGCTCAGGAAATTATGACCCACATAAGCGATCAAACCAATGATCAAACCAGTAGCGGAGGTAATCATTTTAGTATAGATACCACCAGCAATGGTGTTAAGGGTATATTCTCCTGTAGAAGCAATTCCATAAAACAATTGTACCATCCCAACAATGGTACCCAGGAAACCGAACATAGGAGCAATACCCGCGATGAGGGAAAGAATATTCAGGTTGCGCTCCATATTGTACATTTCCAGGCGGCCTACGTTTTCCATACTTTTCTCGATGGCATCCAATGGTTTTCCAATGCGCTGAATTCCTTTATCGATCATACGGGCAACCGGGTTATTGGTATTCTTGGCAATATTCCTGGCAGCCTGTACATTACCCGACATGATATTATCGCGAATGATATTCATGAAATTGGGTTCAATGCGGGAAGCTTTGCGAATAGCCATCAGGCGTTCCACAAAAACAAATATGGCAGCAACCAGCAAAGCATATAATGGATACATAATCCATCCACCCTTTTGCAGGAGGCTCCACATGGATATTTTCTCCGCTGTTGCCGTAACCGCACCTGCTACCTGTTGTAAACTGTCTGATTGCAGTAGATAGAACATATGGGAAGTTTTGTATTAGGCTAAAATTAGACCCTTACGCAAAAGAACAGTGTGGATGTGAATAAAATTAAAACCCCTGCCTTTTTTAGGAAAGCTTTTGCACATTACAACACCCACAACCGTTAAGGAAGCGTGAAAACAAAGCTCATATGAGCCATTCTTTCTCTATTTAAGCGTAATCACCGCCATCACAGGCAGGTGATCGGAAGGGAACTTATTGTTATAAGTATCGGTCAAAGCCCCCCATTTACTTGTTGTGAACTGCTTTGTTACGAAGATATGATCGATCACCTGGTTACGATTGAGGTTACGGCCGAAGTTCTGGAAAGTACCATTATTCAGGTAGGGATGTTCAACATCTTTGTATGTATCACGCAGTACACCGGAATTAGCAATCAGTTGGTACCATTCTGAATTATGATCTCCATTGAAATCGCCTGTAAGCACTACTGGTGATTTACCAGCGAGAGAATCAATTCTTTGTAAAATCAGTTTACTACTCTCCCTTCTGGCAACCATTGCCTGGTGATCGTAGTGAACATTGAAAACAAAGAAGGACTTTTTACTCTTTTTATCTTTTAGCTGTACCCAGGAGCATATCCGGTTAATTTTTGCATCCCAGCCAAAACCAGGTTTTTCGGGTGTTTGAGACAACCAGAAATCGCCGCTCTTCAGTAATTCAAATTTGTCTTTACGAAAAAAGATAGCGGAATGTTCGCCTTTGGTAGCACCATCATCTCTGCCAATACCATATCGTTCATAATAGGGTAAAGCAGTTTGTATATCATCCAACTGATTTTTGAAGCCTTCCTGTGTGCCGAAAATATCAAACTCATGGAAGCGGATTAATTCAGCCACATAGTCCTTACGCACTTTCCAGAGATTGCCAGAATCACCGGCAAAATCGAGGCGGAGGTTATATGTCGCAACCCGGAAGGTTTGCGCTTCTGTTTGAGCAATACAAAACAGGAAAAAGCAGGCAATCAAAGTTCTGATCATATCACTAATTTCTAGCTAAGCTACATATTTTATGATTCTCCTCAACAAACCAGCATTTAGGTAATAAATGGATAAAATAGCTGCCGAATAAGGAAAACACCAACTCTGTTAGCATAAGAACCCAGATAATGATAGTACACCCGTATATTTGCCTTTGTTACGCTCTTTACTAATATTCTATATCAAAGGATCACGGTTTCCGCACTGCGGAATGAAAAGGGAATTGTGTGCAAATCACAAACTGTCCCGCAACTGTAAGTAACGTAAAAATTTCACCTGTCGAATCCACTGTTTCTCCAGGGAAATGGGAAGGATGGTGTAAATGTTACAAGTCAGGAGACCTGCCGTATCTGTTGACGTTGCTTTCGCGGACTGAAGCTTACGGTCGTTTGATCCTGCATGGTATCATCATGCACTTACTACCCCTCTCTTCATAGGCAAAGCTGCTGAATGTAAAGTGTTGTACATCTTTCTTTATGTAAAACAAATACCAGTTGCAAGAATTCCATTTTGTCTGCTTCATGCTGATTAGCAAAAAGCAGTTGCATAAAGGAAGCAGCAAGAACACTGATCACAGCACCTTGCCTATTGTTGCAGGTTAATCATGATTGAAAGCGTTATTATATGCCACTACTATCATTCGACATATTTCTGGAAGCCTATCACCGGGAACTAGCAGAAATAAAAGACCTGCAAACACTCAGGCAGCTGACTAAAAAATGTCAATGGAGAGATCTGCCACAAAAGCGGATTGAAAAAGTAATCAGGGAGCAGGTAATACTATTAACTGATATACAACAAACCATTGTATTCAGCAGTCATAATATTATAGCGCTAACAGGATACCATCCCGAGGAAGTGATTGGCAAAACCCCCAGGATGTTCCAGGGGTCTGCTACAGCAAGCTCCATCAGGTCGGAGATAAGGGATGCCATGAAAAATTCATTACCCTTTCATGTTACCACGATGAACTACAAAAAAGACGGCAGCATCTATCGTTGTGAGATTGATGCGATTCCGTTATTCAACCGAAAGCATATTCACACCCATTATATTGCATTTGAAAAAATAGCCTCATGAATGTAGCAGATAAAATAGAACAATCTACCACCCGTATATTCAGGGCGGTATTTCCACAGAGTACGAATCATTACGACACCTTATTTGGCGGACAAGCACTTTACCTGATGGATGAAGTGGCGTTTATTACTGCCACCCGTTTCAGCCGCAAAAGAGTGGTTACTGTTTCGTCTGATAAGATCGATTTTAACTACCCGATTCCTGCCGGAACAATCATTGAATTGATTGGAAAGGTTGTTCATGTAGGAAATACCAGTTGTAAAGTACAGGTTGAAATCATCATTGAAGAAATGTATGCCGAAAAAAGACAGAAAGCCATTTCCGGCACCTTCACTTTTGTGGCTATTGATGAACAGAAAAAGCCGATCAAGATGCTTGAATAAAAAATATACTTGATGGATAAGTGATAATAGCTGATAGACTACTAACCTTTTATAAAAAGAAATCCAGGAATCTATTAAAAAAAGAGCCGTTTTATAAACGAAGGCTTAACTTTGCAAAAAATCTCTTTTGCTCATCAAACAGCTCATAACCGCCGTTCTGCTACTGTCTCTCCTGGGACAGTCGTTCAACCGTGCACTTATTGTTACGAGCTACTATACCAACACAGCAGCTTACGCCAAAAACTGTGAAAACAAGGCCAAGCCTCAGTTACGCTGTAATGGTAAATGTCAGATGATGAAGAAGTTAGAAAAAGAAGAGAAGAAAGACGAGCAAAATCCCGAGCGTAAATCAGAACAGAAAGCAGAGATCCTGCTTTCTTCCAAATCCTTCTTTCCTGTATTGGAATTTACAGTTGCAACTCATCCAACTTACCAGCAGGTATTCATTACTGGTCGCGAAGTAAAGATGCCACGCGCCATCTTCCATCCACCCTCCTGTTAACGGCATATATTATGCCCTTTATTGCTGCGCATAACTGCGAGCCTGTTCATTTATTGTCCTAACACAACAATCATTGGATATGACCAGACCATTACAGTGGCTGGATCCGGTGGTCATTAAACGCATACGCGTAAGGATATCAATCATTTTATGGATTATCCTGTTGCTGATGTTATACATGAACTACCAATGGATCTTACATGCCATTGAACGAGTATTCTATACCATTATTTAAACCAAAACATTGATTCAACATCATGAAAAAGATATATTTAGCACTCGCGACTGCTATCACTTTATTTAGCGCTTGTACCAAAAACAGCGATGCTCCTGAATTAGCAGGACAAACCACCATTACTGTTGACGCCAAAGTTGGCAACAGTGATTTTGCGCTGAATACAGACTTCACCATTGAAGGTAAAACTTACAAATTCAACAAACTTCGCTACTGGATCAGTAATGTGAGTGTAGTAACCAGCAATGGAACAGAATACAAAGTACCCAATAGTTATTTCCTGATGGAAGAAACTGCGGCCGTTCCTGTGCAAGACGGAGATTATACCTATCCTGCCAATAAACGCGAAAGCATTACAGTGAATAATATTCCTGCGGGCGACTATAAAACTATTAAGTTTTCAATAGGTGTAGACGCAAAATACAATGATAACCTGAGCTTGCAAGCCGGTGAGCTTTCTCAACTGAGTGGCATGACGAGTATTTCCTGGATGTGACATACCAGCTATATCTTCAGCGCTATTGGTGGAACAGTAACACAAAATGGTACCAGCAAACCTGTTAAGGCTGAAACTGGTTTGAATGCCAATTATAAATCGGTAACTATTGAACTACCAACGGCTATTCGCATTGGTTCCGCTAAAGCAACACAAGTAAACTTTGCCCTGGATTTGACTAAAGTGATACAAGGCATTGACTTGTTCACTACACCTACAGTTGGTGCAGCACAGGCAACTGTAATGACACAGTTAGCTACTAACTATACCAATGCGTTCTCATTTGTATCAGCACAATAAACGTACACAGACTGTAAAATGTACAACATCAAAAATATAGCACTCATATCGCTATCCATTTCACTGTTTGCATGTAAACGGTCTGATACAATTATGCCGGGACCCCAGCCTTATGTGCTTGGGGTTCCGGCTAATTTTCCGCAGCCACCAGATATGCCTGATAACCCTCTTACAGATGAGGGCGTTGCTTTAGGGCGACAATTATTCTATGAAAAAAAACTTTCCGGGAATAACCAGATTTCCTGTGCGAGTTGTCATGTACAGTCGCTTGGATTTGCAGATGGAATAGCGCTTACTGCAATTGGCGTAAGCCGTACAACCCTGTTAAGACACTCACCGGCATTGATCAATTTAGCCTGGGCTAATAATGGTCTGTTTTGGGATGGCGGCTCTACCAATCTCGAATCACAGGCTTTTGGACCATTAACCGCACACGATGAAATGGCGCAAAACCTACAGGAACTGGTTTTGGAATTAAACGCTACCAGCCAATATCCATTGGCATTTCAACGAGCTTTCAAATCAGAAGTCAGTGCTGCAAATATTGTAAAAGCATTGGCACAGTTTCAAAGAACATTGGTATCTGGCAATAGCAGATACGATAAGTATATCAGAAAAGAACCCGGCGGTAGCTTAACAGAAACAGAACTGGCAGGCTTACAACTGGTGCAACAAAAATGTCAGGCTTGTCATGCCACAGACTTATTTACCGATCAACAGTACCATAACAACGGTATCGACAATCAATATCCCGATCAACCGCATGAAGGGATTTATCTGGGCAGGTCCAGGGTGTCTTTCCAGACAAAAGATATTGGCGCATACAGAACGCCGACCCTTCGAAACATCATGCAAACAGCGCCGTACATGCACGATGGTCGGTTTAGTACAATAGAACAAGTATTACAACATTATGCGAATGGTGTGAAATACTCAGCATCATTAGCTCCAGAGTTACAAAAGAATGGCGTAACCGGCATAGCACTTAGTACCATAGAGCAAGAACGTATCATTGCTTTCCTTAAAACACTAACAGACAGCAGTTTCATCAACAATAAAAAATTCTCCTCACCATTTTAAAAAAAAATTATGCGCACATCATATAAAGGTCAGGGATATCTGCTTACTGCATTATTGGCATTCATGCTGGTATTGACAGCCTGTAGCAAAGCAACCAATACACCTACTACCACACAAACACTTGCCCCATTATCAATTGAGTTTGACAATATAGTTGGCGGACAGAATCTCATCCTTAATAATGTTAACTATACCAGTGCTGCAGGTGAACAATATAATATACAGCTATTACAATATTATATCAGCAATATAACTGTGAAAAAAGAGGATGGTACGACTTATACAGTGCCACAAGACAGCAGCTATTTCCTCATCAAAGAATCTGAACCCGATACCAGATTTGCGCGGGTAAAAGTTCCTGAGGGGAATTATACCTCTGTAAGCTTTTTATTGGGCGTAGACAGTTTACGCAGTACCATGGATATCAGTAAAAGAACGGGGGTGCTGGATCCCAGTGGCGGTATGGATGATGGCATGTACTGGGGATGGAATAGTGGCTATATTTTCCTGAAAATGGAAGGAACTAGTCCACAAGCCCCACTCGACCCCACCGGCGTTCGTAAATACAGATACCATATAGGCGGTTTTGGAGGTTACTCTGCTCCTACCATCAACAATATTAAAAGAATCACCATCGATCTCAATAGCCGTGGCATTGCACAGGTAAGAACAAATCGCTCAGCGAATGTACACCTGATGGTAGATATCAGTAAAGTACTGAGTGGTACAACAACAGTGAGTCTGGCCAATAATCCACAGGTGATGTTTAGTGATTATAGCGTGAATGTAGCCAATAACTATGCCTCCATGTTTGTGCATGATCACACAGAAAACTAATTATCATGAAAGCATTGATCATCGTATTCCTTGGGCTATTCTTATTAGCAGCTTGTGACAAACAAGCGAAGGAACCAGAGTTTGCGGGGTTTGTGAATCCTGCGCACTTCCCCAATCCTGTGTACAAATTTGAAAACAATCCTATTACAAAGGATGGTTTTGAGTTGGGCCGGAAACTGTTTTATGAACCCAGGCTATCTCGAAACAATACCATTAGTTGCGGCAGTTGCCATATACAATCATCCGCATTTACACAACACGGACATGATGTAAGTCATGGTATTGATGACAGATTGGGTAGAAGAAATAGTCCGCCAATCATGAATCTTGCCTGGAGCAGCAGTTTTATGTGGGATGGGGGAATTTTTGATCTGGATCTGCAACCTATAGCACCCATTACTGCGCATGAAGAAATGGATGAGAAGGTAAGCAATGTCATCGCTAAATTACAGGCACATCCTCAGTATCCTGCACTTTTCAAAAAAGCATTCGGCAGCGAAACAATTACCACCAGTAGTTTCATGAAAGCACTCTCTCAGTTCATGACCATGTGTATTAGCAGCAATAGCAAGTACGACAGTGTAGTGCTTCAGTTGGGGAAAGTGCAGTTGACGAATGATGAGCAAGCGGGCTTACTATTAGTGCAGCAGAAATGCGGAAGCTGTCATAACGGAGCGCTTTTTACCGATCAGAGCTTTCGTAACAACGGCATAGGTATTGGCTTTAATAATGATGCCGGACGTTATGAAATTACACTTCGTAATGAAGACCGTTACAGGTTTAAAGTACCCAGCTTGCGTAACCTCGCTTTTACTGCGCCATACATGCATGATGGCAGATTTTATACGCTTGATGCCGTATTGGATCATTATAGTCATGGTGTACAAGCGGTGCAAAATCTTGACCCGGTATTATCCAATGGTGGTATTGCCCTGAGTGTTGACGAAAAAAGTAAAATCAAAGCCTTTCTCAATACCCTGAATGACCGTCATTTCCTAACCGATAAAAAACTTTCTGAACAATAACCATTAAATATTTCTCTATGAAAAAGTATATCGCCGTGTTTAGTTTGCTGGCATTGAGCATAGCATGCGGCACTAATGAGCCTAAAGAAGCCCAAACAGACAGCACACATGCCATGCAGCATGATAGTACAGCAGCAGCAGTAACACCAGACTATTCGCAGTTAACATTCGCTTCCAAAATTGACACTATATGTGGCATGCCCATTAAAGCTGGCGTATTAGATACGGCAATGGTGGATGGGAATATCTATGGCTTTTGTGCCAAAGAATGTAAAGATGAATTTGTGAAAACACTGGTATCGAGAAAATAGAATGTATGAAGTTAATTGTACAAAGAATACTGATATTAGCTTGTTTAGCTCCTGCATCTCTTTTTGCCTGCGATATATGTGGCTGTGGGGTTGGCAACAATTATGTAGGTATACTACCCGATTTTCAGAAGCATATCATTGGCATCCGAACGCGATTGAGTTCAATGAAAACGCATATAGGTGTTGGGGGTATGAATACCTACTTAACTACCCAGGAAAACTACCTGACTACAGAAGCCTGGGGCGGCTGGAATATTCATCCACGGTTTCGCATTATGGCTACTGTTCCATACAACCATATCGAAAAAACCAATCAGGGAATCACACAGCGAAAGAATGGAATAGGTGATGTTACTGTTACCGGCTTTTATCAGCTACTGAATAAAAGGCGTACCACAAAAAACAGTAAAATATTGATTCAAAGTCTTTGGATTGGTGCTGGTGCAAAACTTGCCACAGGACAATACAATCCATCCGATAAGAATACGCAGTCGCCTTCTGTGAATCTTTTTCAGTTGGGTACAGGAAGTTATGATATTACCCTAAATGCGATGTATGATCTGCGTTTACAGGATATGGGCGTGAATATCAATGCGGGTTATAAAATCAATACTGCTAATCGTTATGCATTCCGATATGGCAATAAATACAACCTGAATGTACAGGGCTATCACAAATTCAGGTTGCGCGATCAATGGAATTTGTCACCCAATGCAGGTATTCAGTATGAACGATCTGCTACAGATCGTGATCAGAATATTGATGTAACCTCATCAGGCGGAAAAGTGCTATTTGGAACCATTGGATTGGAAAGCATGTTAGGAAGAATTGCTTTGGGACTAAACTGGCAAACACCGCTCAGTCAGGATATGGCCCTAGGTATTGTGAAAGTGAATAACAGAATAATGTTTCACGTAGCGGTAGGTTTTTAATCAGTCTATAAACCCTTCATAAATCAAACATTAATCATGAAAAAACTACTATTGATTATTTTGGCTACTGTATGTACAGTAAGTATGAGTCTGGCACAAAAAGACAACTGGAAAGAAATGCATGCATTTCATGGGGTCATGTCTTCAACATTCCATCCGGCAGAAGAGGGTGACCTGAAGCCAACCCGTACTAATGCAAAGGAATTGGCGGAAAAGGCCAAGAGCTGGAAAAATTCTAAAGTACCCAATGGATACAATGGCAAGGTGGTATCACCAATTCTTGATCAGTTGGTAAAAGCAACTGCTGATATAGAGAAAGCAGTAAAGGAGAAGAAAACGGATGCTGAATTAAAGAAAATGATTACGAAGGCGCATGAAATTTTTCATGAGATCGCTGAGAAATGTAGAGAATAAATGGATCATCAAAGCCTGTTGCAACTGCGACAGGCTTTTTATTTTGGTTTAATAAAAGAGAGGTAATCCAACCGGAATCTATCCTTCCTGATCACACCTTGCACTTCCGCTTTTTTGATGGCATTACAAAAACCATCATCGGCATGGGCATCACCAAATGAATCTACAGTAGCACCATCAACCCAATAGGCATCTTTGCCATTAATACGAATAGCGAGGTGGCATCCCTTGCCTTTCATTTTGAATTGACATTCGCCGCAGGAAATCTCTACCTGTTGTTTCTTAAGGCGGGGTTCATTTTCCCAAATACAGAATCAGTTGTTTGTGCCTGAATCATCGTGGTAGTTAATACAGCAAAGCAAAAAAGGATCAGGAGTTTCATAAGGCGCTCTATTCTTGGGTTAAAGTTACCCTTTATGCGTTGTATGCTATGCATCCCAATTTCATAACTTGCTCTCATTTTTTCCTGCAGTTGAAAAAGAGAGACCATAAAACAAATAAGGATAAAGTGCTGATAATCAGTCGAAAGCGATTTTATTGTTTTGATTTTTGAAAAAAATTTGGTGGGATCAGCTGAATGGTGCTAATTTTGCTTAACACTGTTAGATAATCTATGAATGAAACGTGGCAAGTAAGGATCGCATATTAAAACTCAAGGAGGATACCCGACATAATATTCTCCGCGTTAGCCTTGATATCGTAAAAGAAGAAGGCTGGGCAGCGCTGAGTATGCGAAAGATTGCGGATAAGATAGATTATACAGCACCGGTTATTTATGAGTATTTCAGTAATAAAGATGCCATTCTGAAAGAATTGACGAGAATAGGTTTTGTGAAGCTGGCAGGTAAAATGGAAGAGGCGCAGAAACTGAGTACCACACCCGAAGGACAATTGGAAGCCATGTGGCTGGCCTATTGGAATTTTGCCTTTGAATACAAGGAGTTGTACCAGGTAATGTATGGTGTTGAAATGAACTGTTGTACCAGTGAGGGAGGATGTCCTGACTATTCAAAACCCATGAATATGTTATGGGATAAAATTGAGGAGATCACACCTGAAGACCGAAGGAACGAGGAGTATATAGATCGGAAATATTACACATTCTGGAGTGTGGTACATGGGTTGATCGCCATTAACCTCACCAACCAGATCAGCCGGGAAGCGCTTAATCGGGAAGTACTGAGAGATGCTATTACCGGTATCATTACATCTATTAAACAATAGCCAAAACAAATCATATGTAACCAAAGCAACCATAGTACACAGTACTATTTTTTTTGTATCTGAATTTAACAGCGTTAAATAACTTATCGACGTTCATTTCAGAACAAATCGGCAGTTCCACATGGGCTGCTTTTTTATCCAAAACAAATTAACAGCGTTAGAAAATTTAATCACGTTATGAAACAAATCTCACTCTATCTGGCTTATGCAACCGTACTGTACTTTGCAGCATGTGCTGGCAAATCAAACGAGGCACAGCAAGCACCGCCTCCACCCGCTCTTCCCGTTGTACAACTTGAAACAGGTAATATCACCACCTGGCAATCTTATCCTGCATCGGTAGAAGGCACCAGAAATGTTGAAATCCGTCCACAAATTGCCGGCTATATTGAGAAGGTATTTGTGGAAGATGGACAGTGGGTTCAGCAAGGTGCTCCCCTATTCCGCATCAATGCCCGCGAATATAACCAGTATGGTAAAACTGCCGACGCAAATATCCAACTAACAAAAGCCAGTGTTGAAAAGGCCCAACTGGAAGTAGACCGTTTAACACCACTGGTGGCGAATAAGGTTATTGCTGATGTACAACTGAAATCAGCCAAAGCCATTTTGCACGAGGCCGAAGCAGCTTATGCGCAGGCCATCAGTCATAAGAGCAGCACAGACATTACCGTTGGATATACGCTCATCAATGCCCCGGTTAGCGGCTATATTGGTCATATCAATTTTAAAGAAGGCAGCCTGATTGGTAAGGGTGAAATAACACCGCTTACCGTAGTAAGTGAAGTGAATAATATGCATGCCTATTTCAGCATGAGTGAAGCCGACTTCCTTTCTTTCTTTGCACATATTGAAGGAAAAAGTATTGAAGATAAGATCCATCAGCTACCCGCAGTACAATTGGAATTGGCCGATCATTCGCTGTATGCACATACCGGCAAAGTTGAATTGGTAGAAGGCCAATTCAGCAAAAATTCCGGTAGCATTGCTTTCAGGGCAGTATTCCCAAATCAGGAAAAACTACTTCGCTCGGGCATCAGTGGCAAAGTACGTATTCCCTCGCCACTCCAAAACAAGATTCTCGTGCCACAGCAAAGTACTTATGAACTGCAGGACAAAGTGTATGTATTTGCACTTACAGACAGTAATAAAGTAACAGGCAAACAAATCAAGATAGCCGGTAAAAGCGGGCAGTATTATATTGTTGAATCAGGTTTAAATAAAGGGGAAACCATCGTATTCAGTGGCTTGCAACGTTTACGTGAGGGAACTGCTATTACGCCGCAAACAATCAAAATGGATAGTGCACTTGCGATGAAATAAATCATCTTCCTACAAATGGTAATGGCCAGTTGAACAGCTATAATGGCTGCTGGTCAAGTATTGCCCTGCATCAACCAATAACATCAAACTATTATGCTACAGAAATTTATTAAACGTCCTGTTCTGTCAACAGTAATTTCAATACTGTTGGTATTACTCGGAATCGTTTCCCTGACTAAACTGCCTATTACACAATTTCCCGACATTGCACCTCCTGCAGTATTGGTTACAGCCGCTTATCCTGGTGCCAGTGCCGAAGTAGTGGCCCGCTCGGTGGCTACTCCGCTGGAAGAAGCGATTAATGGTGTAGAGAACATGACCTACATGACATCGAATAGCAATAACGATGGCACCATGACCCTGAGTGTTTTCTTCACAGCAGGTACCGATCCAGACATTGCATCGGTAAACGTACAAAACCGGGTGGCTAAAGCCAGTAGTTTAATCCCTGCAGAAGTATTACAAGCAGGTATCTCTACGCAAAAGCAACAAAACAGTATCATCATGGCTATTGCATTATATAGCGATGGCAGTTATGATGAAACATTTTTGCAGAACTATGCCAAGATCAATATTGTTCCGGAAATTCAACGGGTTCATGGTGTAGGGCAAGCAACCATTTTTGGTTCGAAGGATTATGCCATGCGTATCTGGTTACAACCAGACCGTTTAGCTAGTTACGGACTATCGGCGCAAAATGTACTGGCAGCCATTCGCGAACAGAACCTTGAAGCTGCTCCGGGTAAATTCGGCGAAGGCAGTAAGGAGTCTTTTGAGTATGTGATCAAATACAAAGGCAAACTAAATGATCATCATGACTATGAAAATATTATCCTGAAAGCTTCGTCCGACGGGTCAATGATCCGTTTAAAAGATGTGGCGCGCATTGAACTCGGTTCTTTCAACTATACATCAGAAGCCATTGTAGACAAAGGCCCTTCAACCGGTATCCTGATTTATCAGACAGCTGGCTCCAATGCCAATAAAATTCTTACGGAAGTAAACCAGATCATGGAAAAAGTGAAGAAGGATTTACCCAAGGGAGTGAAAACCTTTGTTCCTTATTCGTCTAAAGAATTCCTAGATGCCTCTATTGACAAAGTAAAACATACACTCATTGAAGCCTTCATACTGGTATTTATAGTAGTGTTCCTATTCCTGCAAGATCTTCGCTCAACACTGATCCCTGCTATTGCTGTGCCTGTTGCCATCCTTGGTACTTTCTTCTTCATGCAACTGTTTGGGTTCACCATCAATTTGCTTACGCTGTTTGCATTGATATTGGCTATTGGTATTGTAGTAGATGATGCCATTGTGGTGGTAGAAGCAGTGCATACTAAAATGGCGGAAGAACATTTACCTGCCAGGGCTGCCACTTTAAAGAGCATGAGTGAGATCTCCGGGGCCATTGTATCCATTACACTGGTAATGGCAGCAGTATTCGTTCCGGTTGGTTTCATGCAGGGCCCTGCGGGCATTTTCTATCAACAGTTTGCCTTTACCCTGGCTATCGCCATCCTCATATCGGCAGTGAATGCACTTACCCTGAGCCCGGCTCTGTCTGCTATTTTCCTGAAAGGACATCATCAGAATGGCCAACCAAAAAATATCAAGGAACGTTTCTTCCATGCCTTTAACTCGGGCTTTGAAAAAATGACCAATCGTTATACAGGTAGTATCCGTTTCCTGATCAAAACCAAATGGGTAGCTATTGCCGGTCTTATACTGGTTACTGCTACTACTGTTATTCTAGCGAAGAAAAGTCCTACGGGTTTCATTCCCACCGAAGACCAAAGCATATTCCTGTATTCATTGAATATGCCCCCGGGCGCTTTCTTGAACGAACCAAAAAGGAAATAGCCAAAGCAGATAGTTTGATTAGCACAATTGAAGCAGTAGAGAAATCATACAGTGTAGCGGGTATGAATATCATTACCAATGCTACCAGTCCTATTAATGGTTTAGCTTTCGTTAAACTGAAGAAGCCAGGGCAACGTGGCAAAACAGAAGATATCAATGCGATACTAGCAGAAGTAAACCAGAAACTGGCTGCCATCACAGCTGCAGATCTTTTCACATTTACCCTTCCCACCGTTCAGGGATTTGGTAATACGAATGGCTTTGAATTGATTTTACAAGATCGTGCCGGCGGCAAACTCGAAGACCTGAGCGCTACAGCCAATGGTTTTATTGGTGAACTGATGAAACGCCCGGAGATACTGTATGCCTTCACCACTTTCAATACAGGCAATCCGCAATACAAGCTCAATATTGATGAGGAAAGAGCCAAACAATTGGGTCTTTCAGTGAGTGATGTGCTACAAACCTTCCAAATGTATTATGGTAGCTTGCAGGCGGGGGATTTCAACAAATACGGTAAACAATATAAAGTAGTACTACAGTCGGATGTGCCTTATCGCATAGATCCGGAAACCCTCAACGATGTTCAGATCAAGAATGACCAGGGTGTGATGGTACCTGTGAAAAGTGTGGCCTCACTGGAAAAAGTGTATGGAGCTGAAACCGTAACCAGAAATAATCTCTTCAATGCGGTAACCATTAACGGGATACCTAAGCCAGGCTATAGCTCTGGGGAAGCATTGAAAGCGATTGAAGAAACTGCTGCCAATTATTTACCCAGAGGATATGCTTATGAATGGGGAGGCCTAACCAGGGAAGAACAACAATCAGGTTCACAAACTGCTATCATATTCCTGATGTCGATTGTGTTTGTATACTTTTTACTGGCTGCACAATATGAAAGTTATTTGTTACCGTTTGCCGTTATTCTTTCTGTGCCTACAGGTTTACTGGGTGTATTTCTTTTCATCCAACTGGCAGGTATAGAAAACAATATTTATGTACAGGTTGGATTGATCATGCTTATTGGTTTACTGGCCAAGAATGCCATTCTGATTGTAGAATATGCCGTACAACGAAGGAGGGCAGGATTAAATATTGCACATGCGGCAGTAGAGGCAGCAAAGCTGCGACTAAGACCCATACTCATGACATCCTTCGCCTTTATTGCGGGTTTGATTCCATTGTTAACAGCAACGGGAGCTTCAGCAATGGGCAACCGTTCTATTGGAACGGGTGCAGTGGGAGGCATGTTAACAGGTGTAGTGCTGGGTATTTTCATCATCCCGGTATTGTTCACCATATTCCAGAAACTACAGGAAATGGTGAGCCAACAGCGGATCACTGAGCAAGACCAGTGGATCATAGATAAAATTGAAGAAAAACACTAATCGATTTATATGAAGACTATACAATACTCTTTGCTGATACTGATGATCTCCATCAGTTCCTGTAAAGTGTCGAAAGACCTGGCAGTACCTAACCAAGAGATCCTGCCTGCAGAATATCATCAGGAACTTACCAAAGCTGATACCAATACAAGTATGGCCAATATTCCGTGGCAATCATTTTTTTCCAATCCGGAATTACGGAATTTAATTGACAGTACCCTCCGGAATAATTTTGATATGCACCTGGCATTGAAGAATATAGAAGCGGCCCAATTGGTAGCCCGGCAAAGTAAACTCAATTATTTGCCAGAGCTGCGCATGCAGCTATCGGGCGCTGTTAATCGCCCATCGGATAATAGTTTAACAGGTTTAAGCCTGGGGCAATTTCTTGGAAAATCATATGTAGAAGATTATTCCGGCAACCTCGGCCTTAGCTGGGAGGCTGATATTTGGGGAAAGATCAGGAACCAACGATCTAAGGCTTTACTTGGATACCTGCAAACCACTGAAGCACAAAAAGCCATTCAAACAGATCTGGTGGCCGGTGTAGCTAAAGGGTATTATCGCTTGCTGATGCTTGATGCACAGATCCGGATTGCAAAAAAAAATCTGGCATTGAATGATAGTGTCCTGCAGATTATCCGCTTACAATTCAGCGCTGGTCAGGTTACCCAACTGGCTATACAGCAGGCAACCGCACAACAGCTGGCAGCCAGTGAGCTGCTACCACAACTGGAAAAGGAGATCAAACTGGAAGAACATTATCTGAGTATTCTCTCGGGTATAACACCGGGCAGCATTAAAAGAAGTGGCGATATTGATGAGCAACTGTATAAAGGAACCATTCAAACCGGATTTCCGGCTGCCTTACTGGCCAACAGGCCCGATGTAAAGGCGAGGGAACTGGGTATACAGGTAGCTAATGCGAATACTGCTATTGCCAGGGCTTCCATGTATCCCTCACTAACCATTGGTATTAATGGGGGTATCAATTCTTTTCTGGCCAGCAACTGGTTTACCATGCCAGCCTCACTATTTGTAACGGGTATTTCTGGTATATCGCAACCGCTCTTTCAACAAGGAAAACTGAAAGCTACTTATGAAATCTCTAAGATAGAAAGAGAGAAATCAGTGATAGCATTCCGCCAAACAGTACTGCAGGCTGTAAGAGAAGTGAGTGATGCACTCATTAGTGTAGAAAAACTGATGGATCAAAAAAATATTGCTGAAAAAAGAGTACAAACCCTGCAACGCAGCATACAGGATGCCAAACAATTATTCAGCCAGGGTATGGCAAATTATCTGGAAGTCATTACTGCCCAGGGAAATGTATTGGCGGGAGAATTATCGGTAGCGATGCTGCAACAACAACAATCTGCCGCACTCATTGATCTGTATCATTCTTTAGGTGGAGGATGGCATCAATAGGAAAATCACCTGTAGTATGGATGATTCGTGTTGAGAGAAAACAGGTGATAATCCGGGAGAGGGTAAGCGAAAGCTTCCCTCTCTTCGTTTATAATACTGTATCAATAAAGGTTATTCATTATCACTATTCTTTTTCACGGGAGCGATTTTATATCCATTAGAAGTAATTCCCTTCACACCTCTTTGCTTTTTAGCTACACTATCTACTGCCGGCGCCGGTATTGTTTTGTTTATTTCCGATATAGATTGGCTCTCCACCTTTGATATTTTCTCGGGTAATGAGCTAACTACAGGTACTACTGTTTCGTTATTGACCTCTGCTGGTATCAGGGCTGAACTATCAGATTGTTTGACCGCACTAACCGGTAAAACGATTGGGGCATTTTTCGGAGCTATTCTGTGAATAGGAATAATACTATCAACGACTCCAACAGACTGGATTCGTTCAGGCTGAGTAGATCTTTGAGGAGAAGGCACCTGTACTGAAATATTGTTCTTCTTCCATAATAAGACAACACTAGCCAGCGCAATGAGAAAAACGGAGAAAATGGTTCCGGGAAATCTTAGTCCGGCATTTCCGCCGGATGGTGGTGTTTGATCATTTACCGGCATATCCACATCGAGCTGTTGCTCTATCCTTGCCCAAATGGCATCGGCCATATCGGGTACGGGTAGCTGCTCCAGTTTACCGGCTATCAGCGCTTCGTATGTGGATGAATGATTCATGTTTTTTGTAAGAGTGTTTCTTGTAATTTTTTTCTTGCTTCACTTAGATGCCATTTGGAAGTACCCTCACTAATATGCAGTTGCGCCGCAATCTCTTTGTGGGTGTATCCATCTACGGCATAGAGTACAAAAACAGCGTGTGTGGCAGGTGGTAGTTTACGAATCAGCTCCATCAACTCTTCTACCCCCATTTTTTCCAGCGCTCGATTATCAATAGCGGGTTCGGGAATGGTTTCGAGTTCAACCTGTTCACTAAAACGTTCACGAGAACGGATATGGTCAAGGCCTTCATTTACAATAATTTTCTTAACCCATCCATGAAGATTACCTTTTTGGGAATCGAAACTTTTGAGGTGCTTAAATACTTTTACAAATGCCGAACTGAGAATATCGGCTGCATCAAATTCATCGCGTGAATAGCGTAAAGCAATGCGCATGGCAAAAGCATACAATTCCCGATAGAGTTGTTCCTGCGCTTTTCTGTTATTGGCTATACAGTCGCGCACCAGTAATTCCATATCGTATTGTACTGCTATCACCAGGATCAGATACCATCACGTCTTTCTGTATACACATCCTGCTTCCTTTTCAGGAAGATGGCAGAAGAAACTGCCGACAGGATCAGCTTTTCTTTGGGATCCAGGTTATTGGCCAGCCAGATCTCGTTATCTATGATGTCGAGCACCGCCACTCCGCCATCCTCCCAGCGAAGTTCATAGCCTGTGAGTAGGGGGCCACCCAACACTTTTCCTTCACTGCCATCGGCTTTAACCCTGTTGGACAGGAAGAGGGGTTTGATTTCAATTTTTTCTTTGCCATTGCTCACATAGCCCATGTCACGTGTTTGTGGTCGTTCGAATATTTTCTGCTTATCTTTTTTAGCATCAAATTCATTGAGCATGGTGAGTGACCAAACTTCACCCTTATTAAAATTCAATGGAACAATGGTAGCAGAAAAAGCATATTCATACCGATTGGTGCGGGTTAATCCATTGAGCCATTCTGTATTCGATTTGTAAACAATCTGATTTTCAGAGAAGCGTTCCTGTGCCAATACTTCTGCTATCAGGCTTGCATCCTGGATGGCGTATTGAAAACGGTTTTTATCTGTGTACCGCTCCTTATCGGAATAGATATTGAAAGCACTGAGAACTATATCTTCCGGCTTCAAACTGAAGCGGGTGAACCTGCTGCCACTGGTTAGATCCCAACCTCGTTTAACGGTTGATGTACCATAATGTCCAAAACTCAGTTGTTCATTGAATTTCCAGCCATTGATACCATGGACCTTCATGGCAGTGGCCTGTGAACTGAAGGCTTCGGGTACGGCTACTTTAATAGCGGTACAGGAACTGAGCAGGATAATACCTGCGAGGATAATGCTAAAGGGTTTCATAACTAATAATTTACAAAGTAAAATATGGGGAACATGAACAGGTAGTTAATACCTGTTCATGGGTGATTAGTAGTGATAAGTGGTTTTTGTAGTGTGCGTGTAAGTACCATTCAGGTAAGTACGATGATCTTTTAATAAACTGGATGGATACCCGTCTGAACTATAGGTATACCGGAAATTATATGCTTCAGAAACCGGATAAGCACCGTAATATTCTTTTCGCTGCCAGTTGGCATTGTTCTTTGACTGGTTAGACAAATACAGGTTTGGCCAGTTCATGTGTATGTAAGGATTAATTTGTTCATCATAGATATAGTTGGCCAATTCACTGTTGTTATTAGCGGTTACAGAAGAGCCACGAATCAGGTTTCCATTATTGAAGAGCATCCAATAATCCATGGTTATGGGCGTATTACTATACCTGTATTTGATGCCTGTTTCTACGCCATTGGGCGTAATGGTATATGTAATGGCGGCCTGCGTTTCAATACCGCCAGATACATCTTTTATCGCTATGATCTTACCTTGCTGGTCATAGCTGATCTGCAGTCGGCTCCATTCCTGATCGAGAGAATCCCTTTTAATTACAGCCACTACTTTTCCCTGTTGGGTAATCAATTCTTCTGTCGCATCTGTTTTGATGGTGCCATCATCTCTTTTACTCAGGTGAGCTACTTTCACCAATTGACCTTGCTGGTCATAGGTATATTCAGTTCTGCCTATTACTTTATAAGCGCCATTCACCAATACTGACTTTTGTTCATAACGCAAGAGTTTGGCAGCCCTAGCCCCACCAAGAATATACACGGTATGCTCCTGGATATTGTTCCTGTCTAATACCATTTCATCCTGCATACCCCATCTTTCTACCAGTAAGCGATAGCGCAAATGCCTGGCCGGAATGGTAATCATATTTGTTCCGGGCTGGAGTTGTACGTTTTTTACATGAGCTTGTCCTGTGCTGTCGTAGGAGAGCAGGGTAAATGTTGCAGGGATACTATCATATACCACTTTACCAATCATGATCACGGCCTTCACCCCAATGGTAATGGTTTCGGGTTGTTGGGGAATGGGTTGCTGTCCGCCATTACCCGGAATAACAACAGGGGCAGGATGGTTGGGAGCGGTTTTGCTACATGCAAACAGCGTAGCACTGATTGCGAATACGAATACATACTGCAGGGTCTTTTTCATCTTTGTTTTTTTTATTGCCTGATTCAAAGAGAGTACCCGGTGCAGGAGAAAAGGGTTGGGTAAGGGGCAGGGGGATTATGATTTTTTTAACAAATCGGCGAGGAAGCAGAGAAAACAACAGGAAGAGAAAGACAGAGGGTGAGCACAAAGCAGAAACTAAGATGCCTGGGTTGCAGCTTTTTTACCCCAGCGTTCAATAGAGCGAAGCAAGGGGAGCAGGGTTTTGCCGAAGGGGGTTAAGGCATATTCTACTTTGAGGGGAGGTTTGGTGGTGTACACAGTTCGGCTAACGAGCCCATCCTGTTCCAGCTCTTTGAGCTGGAGGCTGAGGGTTCTTTCGGTGACCATGGGCAGTTCCTTCCGTAATTCATGGTAGCGCTTCTTTTTGGCCAGGTGAATCAGGATTACAGCCTTCCATTTACCGCCAATGAAATGCATGGTAAGACTGGCGCTGCAGGGAAATTGCTTTTTTTGGATGGTGTACATGGCTACTATACAGTTTGACCGTTCTTGCAAATATAATTAACTATCAATAGTTTTGCAACTATCAAATTGATAGTAACCGTAAAATTAATAGTTATGCATTTTTTAGACATTGCCAAAGAAAGGTACACAACGAAGAAATATGATGCGGCTGGTAAGCTAACGGAGGAGCAGGTGGCTGCACTCAAGGAAATTCTCCGCCTCTCTCCTTCTTCTATTAACAGTCAGCCCTGGAAATTCAGCTTTATCAACTCAGAACCGCTCAAATCACAGCTGGCTGCGGTTTCATTTTTCAATGAGTCGAAGATCAATAATGCCAGTCATTTGGTGGTATTCAGCGTGTTTGATGATGTAGCATTATTCGAACAACATATTCAGGCGAATTTACCCGAGGGATCAGTGGGATATTATCAAAAGTTTATAAAACCATTACCAGAGCAAGAGATCAAGTCGTGGATGCAGCACCAGGTATATCTTTCCCTGGGCTTTTTCCTGGCTGCCTGTGCCAGTATGGGTATAGATAGTACGCCCATGGAGGGTATTCAGTTGGATGCTTATGCCAATATACTGCAGCAGGAAGGATATAAACCCCTATTCGCGGTTGCATTGGGCAAGCGGGATCCGGAGGATGCCAATCAGCCTTCCTTAAAGCCCAAGCTCAGGTTACCCATGGAGCAAGTCATTACATCCTTGTAACCTGTATCATATTGGTCGATTAAAAGAAAAGGCGGCTGAATGCTGCCTTTTCTTTTTTCGGGATTGGATGTGTACCGTTCTACCTATATTAGCTGATACAATAAACATGTTATTATCATCCTTATGAGAAATCTCTTTGTTATACTCCTCTTTGTATGCTGCATATCAGCAACCGGACAATCATATGAAGTCCCTCTTTCTGGCTATCAGGTTGGCTGGGGCTTGGGCTATACGATCCAGGGAGCCACGGTAGAACCAGATCGCATCATTATTCATACCAGACACCATAACAAGTTCCAAACACGTACTTTACAGATTCCCAGTTCCATGCTCTTATATGTACCATCCTTGTATCGGGAATTTCCGGTTACCGCTATCAATGGAGCATCATGGGGTGTGAATAGCTTTAAATCTAATAGGAAATACGATATTGATTTTGTGGTGAAGATGGGATGGGATGACCTCATTGCTTACTCAGATAATCCTTTGTTTGTTATGGATATCCTGACCATGCGCTTAACCACTAACAAGGATTTTGCCAGTCCGCAACCAGATTATAATTCCAGCGACTGGCGTTTTGATATACGATTGCCATTAAACTATGAACAGCTACTAACATTAGGTGCGGGCAGTTATTTTTCTTCTTTACTGGTGAAAGACGAATTTGAAACATCCGCCCGCTATGCAGAGAGAACTCAGGCTGATTCTCTGAAGCCTAGGATCTCTAAACGTATCCAGTACCTGAGCACGGCACTTATTAAGAATGATCTTGCCCGAATAGACAAGCTCATACCTACACTTACCTATAATGCCGATACAGAACTACTAACCATTAGTTACGCCAACCCGCTTATTCAACCCATACAAATAAAAGCTCCTGCTGCACAAGCGAAAGAGATCAAAGATGCGGTAACAGGCGGACAAAAATATTTCCGTATCGGGGCGGCTTCTTTATCGGCCAATGGCGGCATATTGGCGAGTGCGATGAGTTTATACGATCGAAAGGATCAGTTTAAAACCAAAAGTTTTAAGAATGAGTTGGCGGGAGATGTGCGGGAAAATATTGATGCGGTGACTACAAAAATTATGGGTGAACTGGTAAAGAAACATGTGAGTGGAAGGCTGCTCAAATAAAAATTTAATAAGGTATACCTCATACTGTGAGATAAATTCATGTTGATTGAGGCATGATATCATCAATTAAGAATAGTAACGCTACTGGTTACAGTACATTTTTTGACGATTTATGGGATTTAACTGGTGTTTAAGTAACTTATGGTAAGTTTGATTTGACATTTACCCTGAGATAGTACAGACAAGTTAACAGCTTATTCAGTGCTTACATGAATTGAAACAACAACTATCGTAGTTTTCGTCATTGCCAGGAGACTGCAACAGTTGATTAAAATGATCTATCACTTAAAGTCACTTCCCTCGTTGATAGACTATAAGTGAAGGATCGAATAGTTGGTCATGCACATATCTTTTAAACTATTCTGCTGTTTTCAACTGATTTATTGTTATAATTTTAGGATCAATTCCAACAAAATATGTATCAACGAATAGTAAATACAGATGCCCAACCAGCTACTATTCTCATCAGGTTAATGGTGGGCATAGTATTTCTTTCTGAAGGAATACAAAAATTTCTTTTTCCTGATCTGCTGGGTACAGGTAGGTTTGAAAAAATAGGACTTCCGCAGTCTGAATTTCTGGGCAGTTTTGTGGGGAGTTTTGAGGTACTGTGTGGTTTATTGATAGTCATAGGCCTTTTCACAAGACTTGCAGCTATCCCCCTTATCATCATTATGCTAACAGCTATTGCCACAACTAAAGCTGATGTTTTGATTACGCAAGGTTTCTGGGAAATGTTACACGGAAGTCGAACAGACTGGGCAATGTTGCTAGGAAGTATTTTTCTTATTATTAAAGGTGGTGGAAAAT
>VFQP010001071.1_pt1 | contig 40736 bp, 69 predicted proteins | sample 3512351 | NCBI WGS metagenome assembly VFQP01 (sample SAMN10412372, study PRJNA504923) | tailings metagenome | isolation source: Relicate 1 Philex TSF1 revegetated site | place: Philippines: Tuba, Benguet | collected 2017-08-29
GAGGGAGAGGGAGAGGGAAGAGAGGGAGGAAAGAAAGAGAGGGAGAAAGGGAGGGGAGGGGAGAGGGAGAAAGGGAGGGGAGAGGGAGAGAAAGAGAGAGGGAGAAAGGGAGGGGAGAGGAGAGGAAAAGAGAGGGAGGGAGAGAGAGAGAGGGAAGAGAGGGAGGAAAGAAAGAGAAGAAGGGAAGGAGAGGAGGGAGAGAGGGAGAAAGGGGGAAGGAGGAAGAGGAAAGAGAGAGGGAGAGGGGAAAGAGAGAGGGAGGGGAGAGGGAGGGAGGGAAGGAAAAGGGAGAAAGGGAGAGAGGAAAGAAAGAGAGGGAGAAAGGGAGGGGAGAGGGAGAGAGGGAGGGGAGAGGGAGAAAGGGAGGGGAGAGGGAGAGAGGGAGGGGAGAGAGAGAAAGAGGGAGAGAAAGGAGAGAGAGGGAGAGGGAGGGAGAGGAAAGGAGAGTGGAAAGAGAGAGAAGGAGGGAGAGAGGGAGGGAGAGAAGAAAGGGAGAGAGGAAAGAGAGAGGGGGAGAGGAAAGAGAGAGGGAGAAAAAAAAAGAGAGAAAAAAGGGGGAAGACTTTCGTTCGGTTACACGATGGTCGACATGATGAGTCGTCTCCCAAATTACAGCACGGGAGCACGCTCCTCAGCACCCAAAATGGTCACCAAGTTGTACTCAAAAGGTGCAGCCACGTGCTTGGACCAGTTGGCATAGGGACCCTCACCGGTCACATATGCCTGCGCAGCAAAGCCGAGGGCGGCCACCATGGCGAGGCGACCGTTCTTGATCTCCTTCACCTTGAGCTCGGCAAACACCTCGGGATCGTCTGCAAGGCCAAGAGGATCAAACGGGGAACCTGGATATAAGGGGTCAAGCCCTTCAAACACATCAGACTCGAAGGAGCCAAAGCCGGGGGAGTAACCCTTGGGGCCGGTACCCGAGCGGCGGAAATTCTCGACGGCGCCCATGAGTGCAACCTCGATGGCAATCACCACCACCAGTGGCAGGGGGTTGTTTGCAATGCCCCAGGGAACTGCAAAGTAGTTGAGTGTGCCGCCATCGAGCATGGCAGCGCCAGTCTCAAACCATGTGGCGCCCTGATGGTGGGGGGGATGATGATAGGTGTGGGGATGATGTGGGGATTGCTGAGGTGTGTGTGTGTGTGACATTGAAGGCGAGCATGCATCAAGCGACATGGCACAACAACAGCGACACGTGAGGATGGGATGAGGATGGGTATCCACAACGCATGACCAGCATGAGGAGCACACGAAAAACAACATATGTCTGGGACAAGTGCAACAGCAGCAATACACACAGAATGTATGCATGAAAAGCCCCTTGCACAACAAACCCTCTCAATCACCTTGATGTCGGCACCGTTGGCTGCGAGGCCCTCGGGGATGATGGCACCGGCAGTGAAGAGCATTGCCCAGCGTGCGTGGAGGAGCTCATATGCACGGTACTTTTCCACGGTCTCTACGTCCTTGCCCAAACCCAGAGGGTCGTAGCCGTAGCTGTGTAGGTATTATGTGGGTGGGGCACACCAAGAATCTCAGCCGCCATGGTTCTCTCAGTCACACGCAAAACAACCCCCCCAAAAAACAACAACAAGACATACTCGCCGGCAAGCTGGCCGTTCAAGTAGCCGGGCACCTCGGAGGGGTCGAGCAACCCAGGGGGAAGGTACAAGGCACGGCTGGGACCTAGGGGTGGGGGTTGGGCAGATCTGATAACGCTGCGGGTGCATCATTGTTGACTGCTGCTGGTGGTGGTGGCTATTGTGCAATAATAACAACATCGCAACAACATCGCCATCGTTTACACAACCACCTCCACCACAGCAGATCTCTCTCGCAATGCCCATGTCGACGTACCATACCACTTGTCCAGATCCTGTGCACCACCCTCATCACCAAACCATCCCTTGGTCTTACGAGTACCACCCGAGGACTTGGGCTTGGGTGCGGGGGCAGCCTTCTTCACTGTCGATGCCTTCTTGGTGGTCGTCTTGCCACCCTTTTTTGTGAAGAGCGCCTGGACACGCAATGTTTGTGCTGGCATGGTGACTATGCTGCAGTTGGTATCGATTGAATCGGGGAAATGTGCGATGTGTGTGTGAAGAAGACAATTGTGTGGGTTTCAGAACAAGATAAGGGCGAGCTCGAGGGGGGGGCGGGCTCACTCTCTCATGCACACTTTGTGGCGCCAGGTTGGAGGTGGTGATGGGGGTGCAGGGTGTTTGTGAAGGGGTAGTTGTGCGTGTGTGGGTGTGTGGATGGATGGTTGTGTTTGGGATGGATGACACATTGGTCACATCGTTTGCAACCCCCAAGCAATCCAGAGCAAGCAGCACTGACATCACCCCCACAGGTGTTGACACTGCACACCCCTGTATTGGGGCTCACTCACCCTGTGTTGGAGTAATCCATGGTGTGCTGCACACAACCCGGTTGTTCACAATCCAAGCAGCAAGCAGCACACAAGCAGCACACAGCACATGCCGCCCCCCCCCCAAGAGCAGCACAAGCCCATCACATCACCCCCACTGGTGTTGATACTGCACACCACTGTATTGGGGCTCACTCACCCTGTGTTGCTCTGGGTACCACCACCCTGTGTTGTTCCACCACCGAGGGACCCGCCCGAGGCAGATCCATGACCATGTTTGTGATCTACAACGTCTCGATCGTGATCTACAACGTCTCGATCGACATAATGGTGATATGTCTACATACGTGTTCACAGTATACAGTGACACAAAACATCGTTGTTGTTTTTACAACCTTTACGATCACATTGCCACATAATCACCACCACCACCGCACAATCACCATGGCGAGCATTGTTGACGAGCTTGTGCGTACAGGTGCACTGGAAGCAGGCAGCAGGTTGGGTCGGTGTTGATTGGTACACATGGTGATCAGGTACACATGCTGATCATTTCCCCACACAGAACAGAGGCAGCCATGCGTGCCCTTCCACCACCTCAACCAGCTGCACAGCAACGCACCTCCCCACCACACCCACCACACTCTGCATCATCGCGCATGCAGGATACGCTCACTGCCACCGCGCGCATGATCTCCCTCTTGCAGGACTACATATCACCCAATGATCACGTGTTGGAGATTGGCACGGGCAGTGGCTATAGAGCAGCATTGCTGGCGACGCTCATGGGACCAGGGGGCCACGTCACGACTGTCGAACTTGATCAGACCAAGGCCCATCGTGCACACCGGGCACTGGTGGACGTGTGGAAGATGGCAGAACATCGTGTGTCTGTGGTGATTGGTGATGGCACATTGCCAGGTATGAGCAGGGTGTCTTGTTGTGTTGTACAACCACCACCACTCACCACCATAACCTGGGTTGACCCAGAACTCTTTGGATGCAGCAATCATGGACCATGCACCCCGGCATACAATGCAGTGCTTGTCTCTGCCATGGCACCCACCACCCCGCAGCATCTGGTCGACTTGGTGCTCCCACTTGGTGTCTGCGTGATGCCTGTGGGGCCCACCCCCAATGGCCCCATACGCCTCAAGCGCCTGTACAAAGTTGCTGATGGGGCCGTTTTTATGGACTTGATGGGTGTGGTGCACGGTGTTGCACGACTTGCCACCACCCGCGGCGCCTCTCCCATAGCAAAGAGAAAGGAGCTTTGAGGAGAAGGGGGGGGGGTGTTTTCTGGGGGATTTTCGTCTGTATTGCAATTTGCATTGGCAATTTGAAACAACAAATATAGTAGAAACACACCATCACTGGTGGCCGTCAACACATCATGTCGGTCAATCGCCGTGAGAGCGTGCACTCCTTGCTGCCCGAAGCTGCACAAGAAAACATCTCCATGCCACTGTACCAATCACGGGTATGGGTTTTGCAGAAAACAAAAACAGCCATCCCATCATCATCACACGCTATACATGCCACACAGTACCCTGGCAAAATCACCCCTGGGCAATTTGAAATGGGCGTACGTCGTGCTGCAGCACGTTCATCAATGGGCCCACCATGCTGCACCTCCTACCCCAACCCCAAAAATTTCTTGCGTCACATCAAAACAGCACCGCAGCCCAGTCACAACGCCCCAGTCACAACCCACCGCCGCCCCAAGCACAAACCACCAATCCCCCATGGTGATCAGCCGCACAGCCACCACACTCACAAAGACTATGTCACGCTCAACAAACAAGCTGTGGCCACAATCCGCAAGGGGTCGAAATCATCAACCTCCTGTTCTTACTTGTTCAAAAAGGACTTTGGACGTGTGCCAGACTACTTGGTGGAGAGACAAAAGGCTGCCCAGATGGCAGCACGGGAGAAAGAATCCCACCGTGCACGTCAACAACAACAGGTGGGTGTACTTGCAGTATCCATGTTGTACATATCTCATACAAATCTGCCCCCACACCCTACCAGGCCCTCCAATCGGCAGGCCTCGAGGAGATGTCCCCCACACAACATACTGCCCTCCTCAACCACCTCAAAGCCACCTGGGCATCCACCTATGCCACCTACCAGCAGCTGCCACTGGTGCTCGACACCCCTTCCCAACGTGCCCGCAAAGAACAGCTCGAGGCACGTCTCGACATGTTGGACAAGCACATCGAGCAGTTGGCACAGGCGAGTGTGGTGTTGGTGGCAGCGGATGTGTAGTATGTGACGTGGGTTGTGGCCTTACACCAGTATATATCACCACAATGCATTTCTTGTAAACATCACAACACGAAACACAATCTTTATCGTTCACCGCGCCATCGGTTGCTAAACTCCTCCCATCGCTCCTCTGGCCGCACTGGTCTATATCCTTGCAAATCTTGCACACCACACTCCTCCCGGCGCCCCTCTGCCTCCTCCCCCTCTGCCCCCAAGCCCAGGTCCTTTCGCAGCAGCTCCCATGCTTGACCAGGTTTGACCGCCGAATGCATCCAGTGACAGACTGTGCCTAGGATACCACCTGCAATGACACCAGACAGTGCATCCTTCTTGCCGACTGTGGGAGGGGGAAGAGGAGGGGTTGCATTGTTGTGTTTTTGTGAGGGTGGCTGCCCATGTGCAGCAGCACATGGTACCCATCATCAACACCACCATCATCGCCATACAATGGAGTGCAAAGGCTGAAGCCCCTGTGAGTGCACCACTGATGGTGCTGTTGGATATGTGATCACGACATGTTGCTGCGCGCACAGCCTCCAAGCCCACTGTGGTGTGGTGTGTGGATGCTGTGCACAAGATGCACAATACGCAACATACACCACCACCACGTCACACCTGCAAACATGCCGACAATGATGCAGGAGCTCGCTGCAGTTCCAAAGACATACAGTGCTAGTGGCTGCTTGTTGCGCAGGGCATTGAGGCCACCATATGCACCACCAAGGCCCACTGTTGTTTGGGGTGCCCATTGTGGGGTGGATGGTGGTCTCTGCATTGGTTTGTGAAGATAAATGACATACCAGTGTATAGCAATTTGGTTTGTATCCGTTCCTGCCATCCTTGTGTCGCTGGGCATGCTTTGAGGTCATCAAAGAGTGCAATCTTCATGTGGATGCTGTGTGGTCAATGTGTGGTTTATATTGTGTGGTGTCAAGCAGATATTTTTGTGGAGTTGTACGCAATGATCTGCACGCAATGATCTGTATGATCTTGACCAAAACAACTGCAGATTAAACTGCTTGCACACAAGTGCTACACCCTGCCACATCCAACCAGCGTAGTGCCATGGACCCATCCTCTTCATCTGCACCGCGCATCTGTTAAGGGCTGCGAAGAGCGAAACGCACGACACGAGAGCTGCCAAGTGTGCAATTGTGGGTGTCGTGGTTTTAGCCTGCCATGGACGAGCGCCAACGCGTTAGTGACGACGAGGAGGACATGGAGGAAGAGGTGCGCGTATATGGGCGTGGGTACAAGGTGCACGCAAGCTGCGTCGCGTCGTGTGTGAAGCATCTCAACACACCAACCTCATGGAGTTGTGTTGTTGTTGTATGGTGGGTTGGGGTTGCCATCATTACACAACGACCGAGTAGCACGCCTGCGTCCACAACCCCTCTTTTGTGGCGACCCCTCTTGGCCACCCACAAACATCCACAACTGTGATCCAACAGGAGGTACTCCCCCGAGGGCGCCGCGACCGCCTCCCCCTCCACATGCACCATTTCCTGCGCATCTTGGCCGGTGCCGGCGCTGGAGTAGCTGATCTGCAACCCGCAACATCCAACGAGGACCTTGTCAACGCCCTGCGCCGTGTCGGTGTTGTCAAAACGTATGGTGGTGAACACAGTTTGTGGGGACAAATAAAAATGTGGATTCCGTGTGCCACATTATATACGCAACAACACCATGACCCACCCCCACACTACAACAGGCAATCTGTGTATGATGCGCTACGTGTATGTGCACGTGACCTCTTTGTGCCTGCTCGCCATCGTCAAGAGGCATTCATCGACACCCCCATACGCCTGGATGAGTATGATTTCAACATCAGTGCACCCCACATGCATGCCACGTGCCTCGAGGCACTCGATATTCAGCCAGGAAACAGGTACCGGGAAACAGGACACCTATTGTATTGTAGTGTTGTTTGTGTGGTGTGGTTGTGCGCACAGTGTTGTGTGCATGGTATGGGTATGTGTCTAGTGTGCATGGAATGCACACACAACACCATACTATCTCAGCCACATGCGGGATCAACCCTTCTCCTCCCTACAAAACAGGGTGTTGGATGTTGGGAGTGGCTGTGGTGTACTCACTGCTGCAATGGCCATGCTGGTGTGTGGTTTTGCAAGGGGTGCATGTGGGGAGGAAGACCCCTGTTTTTATACTCATCTTGTTGTTTACCATGTGATCTCACCATTGCTTCTTCTGCAGTATCACCTCAACACACACCCGTATCACCTCAACACCTATGTCACCTCAACACACGCTCGTGTCACCTGAACACACACACACCACCCCACATTCAGGCTGGACCATCAGGTGTCGCGGTGGGCATCGACATAAAGCAAGCGGCAGTCACTATGGGTAGCAGCAATGTGGAACACCTATGCATGACCAACCAACAGTATGTGGGTGCTGTATGTGGGTGCTGTATGTGGGATGTTGATGATGGGGTGGGTGGATGGGGGGGGGTTCATGGTGTAGTTTCATCACTGTGTATGATGGGATGCAGTTGACTTGGAATGCAAGTAGAAATATGTACCATACATCATTGTACACCACCATACCTCATTGTATACCACCATACACCACCATACATCATCATACACCACCATACATCACCATACAAAACCATACATCATCATACTCAATCATACATCATCATACACATTTGTAAATCACCACCCACTCACCACCGTACACATCCAGGTTTGCAACAAGTGCAGCACCATGCACATTTTACCTACACAATGTCTTTATGCCAAGCAACCAACACCACGCATCCTACGATCGCATTCATGTGGGTGCTTCATGCCCCCCCCACAAGCTGCCTGCACTGGTCGACCTACTGGGGCCCTCTGGGGGGGTCATTGTGGTCCCTGTGCACCCCAGTGACCTGCGTTGCATTGTCAAGCATGCTGATGGCAACATCACACAGAGGATATTGAGTCAAGTGCGCTATGGTGACTTGGAGGTGTGTGTGGGGGGAGGGGGGGGGGTGTCATTGGTTATGGTGGGGTGGGATTTGCAGACACACACGGTGGTGCACTCTTGCTGTCACCACTGACACACTCTTTCTGTCTCTTTTTACACATGCACACACATGTGCGCTTTTTTTTACATCTCTTGCTCTGTTTTCACGCACACATACACACACATACACACACATACACACCCACCCTCACACATACCCACCCTCACACAACACCCTCACACAAAAACACAGGTACCCACAGAAGCACAGATTCTAGCAGCTTCCATAGAAATGGAACGCCAAGCCAAGGTCTCCCGGCCCCTTCCCCCCTCTACTTTCATGCAAGACATTTCACTGATATTCGACACTCTCCAATTCCCACCTGGGGGCTTTTCCCCCTGCTCCCCCATGGCAGGCATGACGATGAGTACACTCTCAACACAATATGGCTTGACTGGGAACACCTCAAGCCATACTACTGGTGTACCCACTGCTGCCTCTGGGGGTGTGTTCTCTACTGCTACTACTGCTGGTGGTGGTGTGTTCTCTGCTCCTCCTCCCCCTGCTACTACTGGCTGCTACTACCCCAGCACCATCATCACAACGCCCTCTGCAGCTGCAATGTGTTCCCCCAGCTCCTCCATGTCCTCCGCAAGTCACATGGATGCTGCCGGAACACTCCTGAGTGATACCAACACACCCAGGGATGCCAACACACCCAGGAGCGGACAGGGGAGTGGCATGAGTGGGGGTGCGGTGGTGGGTGTACATCCAAATTCAAATCCTGGGGAACAGAAAAGCACGCTGGGTGCCAAGATGTCGAGGCTGTTTTCGGCATGCAGTAAGGGCAAGGGGGGGAGTGTTGGGCAGCTGGTGCGCAGCATGTCAACATCCAGGTATGCGTGATTTTGAGTTTCCAGGTGCTGCGTATCAGGTGTGATGGGAGACGTACCCATATGCATTCGTATGTTCCACCCACCCACAGCAGCAGTGAAGCATCAGGTGAAAATCATCTTCATCATCAACTGCTGTCAGTGGTGCGCACCGCATTCATAGGGGCCCATGATGATGGACAGGGCCCCCGTGCAGTCACAACAGAATTCCTGGGGGCCCCGGATGCTGTTCTACGGGGCGTTGACTGGGAAATTGTGGTACACAGCGCTGTCCTACGTGCCCGCTGTGCCCTCTTTCGTGCCCGCAGTGACAGCGGCATGCGAGACGCCACCCACCACGTCCTCCACTGTCCCGACCACTTTGCCCAACCCGCAGCCGCCGCATTTCTCCACTACCTCTACACCGATACCCTTGATGAGGACCTCGATATCCAACTCACTATAGAGGTCCTGCACATGGCGACGTATTACAGTGTCACCCGCCTGGTGTCGCTGTGTGAGGAGCGTCTGGCTGGGGGCCTGCAGGAGGCAGACGCCCATGACCCAGGTGCATGTCATGCTGCATGTACATTGCTCGCTATGGCTGATGAGCTGGGGTTGTCGCACGTACGCAGCGTGGCGTTGGATTTCATAGTGCATAATTTTGGGGCAGTGTCGGTGACTGAGGCGTATGGACAGCTGAGCAAGGGACTCATGCAGCAGGTGGCAATGGAGGCGGCGGTGAGTTACAGTCGGGTGCATCAGCTCGTGCGCAGCATGTCTGATAAGGTGCGTGTGGGCGGTGGTGGGTGGGGTGAGTGGGGGTATTGGTCGGTGGGCTGGCTTGTGTGCAGATGAGATGTAGATACAGATGAGATATAGCAGTTGTTTGCTTGCTGTACATATCCTCTATTCTCACATGTATGTTGCCCACAGCGTGACCTACCAGAGCCCTCACTGCATTGAGCATACTGTGCGTGCAGTGTCAGCACAAAGAAAAAAAGAAGAGGGGAGCTCGGGAGCGGGCACACTGCATGGTGTGTCCCCTGCGTGCCGTAGCGCTACATAGCGCCCCCCTGTGTACTACTAGCACTACCCAATCATCATCATACACACTCTGTATTCGTTACAACTCCTCCATGTACCACCACCAGCCACCTGTATTCTCCCTGCATGTTTTGTTGTGTTTCTGGGGCATGTATTTGTGCTGTGTACTACAAGGTTGTTTTTTACATATGTTTTTGTGCATGCACACTAATAGTGTCGGTTTTGTTAGCGAGAGGGGTGTATTTCCTGAAAGATAGTATTTTCTTTTAGTACCTCAACCTGCCAGGTAAAACACAACAATGTCTGCAGCACGCAATCAACAAAGTCAGCTGCTCTTTTTGCTGCCCAGCTCCGTATTTGAAGACCACAACGCCAATTCATCGATTTCTGAAGCGCTTTCCTCGCGATCCTTTGCTTTCTCGGAAATCCAAGAGGAATCAAGCTCTACAGCACAGTGTTCTGATCAAACACACGATCAACAAGTAGGAGATGCAACCACCACTGCTTCCACATGCCGCACATGCGGTGTGGGCAAGGGGGGCGCCACAGGCTTTGCATCAGTAGCAGAGCAGCGGGAGCACTTTAAGACAGACTGGCACCGTCTCAATGTCAAGAGGGCTTTAGCAAAGCAGCCTCCGCTCACCGAGGCAGAGTTTGACGCATTGCTCGACCACGATGAGGTTGGTGATGATGATAGTGATGGACTACAGCAGCACCACGTGTTTTGTATAGACTTTATACAACAACAACTCTTTCAGTAACACCAACCCACCTAACTCTCTCTATCACACAGGTGGGCAGCATATCAGGTTCAGACTCTGATCAAGACGAGTCCGTTGATGGTCCCTCACCATCAGCAATGACCCACAACACTCATATACTTTTTGGTGCACCCATTGAAGAACACATGCATTCCGCAAACCATACACCAACCACATCTTCAACGACATACCACGCAGCATGGCGCGCCATCCTTCCAAATCCAGGTGCCACATCATCCCACACATCAGCATCTGCGCAGCTGCGCACCCTTCATGCCCAAGGATGTCGCTGGGCAGTCATACTCTCATCAGGAGGGCATTTTGCAGCATGTATAGTGGAATGCGCAGGCAAACCCAAGGCGCGGGGGTTTGTGGATGTCATGAGGGTGTTGGTGCACAAGACCTACCACCGCTATGTGGTGCGTGCCAAGGCAGGGGGGCGACAGAGCAGCAAGGATGCTACGGGCAAATATGCAAAATCTGCTGGCTCACAGCTACGGCGACACAACGAGGTATTTGTGGTGGGCGGGTTGTGGGTGGGTGGTAGGACATGATCATAATGATGTGAATACACGTGATTGGGTGGTATTTCCAGTGCACGTACCTCTTCTATGCACATACCCATGTCTTCCACCCCACACACCACCCCACCCCACACCACCACCACCACTATCCCACCACTCCACACCACCCCACCCCACCCCACACCCCAGGCAGCACTGGAACGTGACATTCAAGCAACCCTCACAGAGTGGTCCCCCTTGCTCGCCAACACAGACCTCATATTTGTACATGCACCTGCTGTGAATGGCAATGCTGTGTTTGCGGGGCCCAATGCACCACTAAAACTGTCTGATCCACGTGTGCGCAAGGTGCCGTTTATTGTGAGGAGACCCACGTTTTCAGAGGCCAAGCGTGTAGTGCATCAGCTGCTGCAGGTGTGTGGCGGTGATTGGGTGTGCAAACACACACACACACAAAACACACACACACACACACATATATACACCAACACCGAACAACCCAATGGTCCCAGGTGTCCTACATAACACTGCACCCTGTTGACAAATCACCTGCAGACCCTCCCACACTCACACCACCAACCGTTGACACAACACAAGACAACCCTGCTACCCAGCAACCACCAGCATCACATACAGCAGGAGTCCACACTGGCAATGCACATGATCAGCCATTGACCACTGAACATGTCCCCCACCCTGATGACCCTGTGCCATCCCATCCCATTGCAGTGGTAGACCGTGTGCCCGGGCAGTTGAGCAAGAGCAAGAAAAAGCGGCTGAGAGCAGCAACGAAAAAGCAACGGCAGCGTGCTTCAGCAGGCAAGTCAGCAGCAGCAGCATCGTCGTTATCTGATGAAGAAGTCACAGATGCAGGGCCCGCGCCGACACCAGATGGTATGGTGGTTCATGCATACATAATTGCTTTTGCATACAATGTTGTTTGAATACTCTGTTGAACACAAGTTCCACACCCCTTGAACACCCCTAAAGTGGACGAGATTGACGCAGCACTAGCGGCCATTGCAGCCATGGAAGTGGGCTCCAAGCAACGCAAACCCGCAGCCCCCAAACCACCACCCTCAGCTGTGGCAGCAGAGGAGCGGCGTCGTGTCTTGGCAGAAGCTGCAGAGCGACGAATGGCTGCGTTGACAAGGGCTAGCCAGCAGCAAGCCTTCCACTGATGAAGGGTTTCCCTCCCGAAAGTATATATATTTTTCAACACACTTGTTGTGTGTCTCCTATTTCTCAACCATTTGTAATAAGGACCACAACATTAAACAACCACACACATATACACAATGGACAGCGTGAAGAAGACCTTCAATTCCTGGGATGAGCGTGCAAAGGTGGCACTCACACCCAAAACCAAGCTGAGCCTGCCCGTCAAGGACAAGCGATGTACGTGCATATGATTTGTGAGCATAAAAGTGCAACAGTGTTGCTAGAGAGGACGTGCATGCAAAACCTTTAATGCTAGTGCTGATCCGCTCAACCGCGCGCGTGTTTTTTCACCTCTCTACCACCGATGCAGTGGAGGAGCTGCTTCTGTGGCGCAACCCAAGCCAGAGCGCTGCTGTGCTGGGTGGTGTGACGCTTGGCTTCTGGGTCCTCAACGTGGTTGCATACTCGCCTGTGGTTGTGCTCGCCACTGTAGCACAGTTTGGTGTGCTACTCTGCTTTCTGGTCAACGTGGCTGCTGGGTTTTTGAAGAGGTATGCTGCTGGTTGGTGGGGGTGAGCACCGGGATAGGTGTTGGTACACAGCGGCACCACCCCCCAACAGGCCTGGTGTGCCCGTGCCATCCTTCATCGCGGAGGGCATCAGTGAAGCTGAAGCCAAGGATATTGCAGCACGCTACACTGTGTACATCAACAAGTTTTTGGGTATGTTGGGTGGTGTTGTAGGGGAAGACCATGGCATTATCACACGGCATGATCATGGGTACACATGCCCACAACACACACAGCAATTGTGGAGAGAGTGATCTCTGGCAAGGATGCAGTCTTGACACTGCAGGTTGCAGGTTCACTGTTTGTGGTGTCCAAGGTGGCAGCAGTGGTATCGCCCCTCACCCTCACGTGGCTTGGTATGGGGATGTTGTTGAATGTGGAGTTGGGGTGCTGTGTCTGGGTGTTGTATGTGTGTTGTATATGTACCCCTCCTTTTGTACAAACACATCACCATGCACACAACCACGCAGTGCATGCACCCATCCCAACATCACCTCCATCCTACCACCACCTCCATCTAACACCACCACCTCACAGGTGTTGTGTCGCTCTTTACATTGCCCAAGTTGTATGAGCTGAAAAAGGAGGAAATTGATGCACAGGTTGGCAAGGCCAAGCAGCAGTACAACAGCGTGTATGACAAGCACATCGGTATGTGTGGTAACACTGTGCTGTGGTTCTCTTGTGCTTCTCATGGGGGATTTATGGCTATATACCATTCATAGACTATGTGGTCTATCCCATGATGATTCTGTGATAATCATTCCCATCGCTGTTGGTGTCATTCCCATCACACTGTTGGTGTCATTCCCATCACACTGTTGGTGTCGCCCTCATCCACTCATTCCTCCCCTCCCAAAAATACACTCCTTCCTCCCCTCTCAAAAATACACTCGTCCTCTAAAACTGCACTCCCCCCTCCCTAAAAATACACACAGACAAAATTTGGAAGAAGATCCCCAAGGCCTCCACAGCTGCTTCCCCCAGCAGCACACCACTCAAGACACCAGTGGCTGACAAGGTAGGGGATGTGTGTGGGTGATGATAATGATGGTGATGATGGTGGTGATGATGGTGAGGGTGAATGATGATGATTTGCAAAAATTGTGAGTGTGCAACAGAAATGGGGTGCGCAGATGTTATCTACGAATGTCACATGCATGTTGAAGAGAAACCCTCACCCCTACAACCCCCCTCTACAACCCCCCACCCCCCCACCAGGCTGAGAGTCTTGCAAAGGATGTGCAGAATGCTGTAGACCAGGTTGGCGGCAAGAAACTGTTTGAATGATGCAACAATGATGCAGCTGACAAGCAACAACAACAACAGCATACATCATACAGCAAAAGGCAGTAAAAGCAGTTGGTCACCTCCTATAAAAGCAGCAGGTGTTGTTTGCTACATACTTTGCTACATACCATGTGTCATGTCACACAACATGCACCACCCTTGCAGCTGCTTTGCACCTCCAATGATCATGATCATCAACACTGCTGTGTGCATAGCAGGGGTCACACCAGCCACACAGTGGGTGTGCTGTGTACGATATGGTTGTTTCCATGTGCTTCGTTGTGTTTATGAGTTGTGAATCTTGCTCTTGTGTTGCCGTGCGGTGACTGCTGGTAACACCATATTGTGCACATCAAAAGGGTGGTGTATTGGAGTGACAGACTTGAACAAGTGTTCTTGAACATGATCCGCTTCTTTCACGAGCAATTTCTCACTGTGTCAGCAGTCACAACAACCATGTGGGCAGCAACAAACAATACATTACAATGAAATGTGGCAAATGTGGTCAATCACTATGATTTTGGCGTATTGCATGTATCACTCGGACGGAGGCGCCCCCGGGACCCATGACCCTGGCTGATATGCACTCCTTTTCCCTGGTGCAGGCTCTGCTGCTGCCCCTCCTGGTGCATCTTGCTGTGGTGTTGCTTCTGGTGGTGTTTCTGGTGAGGCATTTCGTGTCATCTGCTCTATAAAGCGTCCCAGATCTGGTTGGGCAGCAGCTTGCTGATACCCACCCCGTGCTTCTGCCTGTGTGCATGGTAGACGATGGGTGATGGCATGGCAATGTGTGGGTGGTGCGGGCAACGTGTGATGATCATCATGCATACCTGCAATCGGCGCTTGGTGTCCTCTGCCTGCAAACGCGCCACCCGCTGCTGCAACACTGCTCGTGCAGCATTGTTCCTGTTTTTAGGTGCACGTGCCTCATCATGCCCCTCTCTCTTTACAAAACAACCCAACTTTGCCCACCTGGCAATCTCCTCCTCGGTGGGTGGATCCCGTCGTTGGCGCCGCAACCACGAAGTCCATTCTGGTGGCATGCTTTCTGGTGTGTATTCTGATGGGTCTGTGTTTACTGGTTTGCAGATGCGCTTTTCCACTGCTTCTCCTGCCTCATCTTTGGACCACACACGAAAATACTGGTTGCCCTGCACATCAATGCCCACCAGTTCTCGCTTCAACCATGCCCGTTCCACATGACGCCATATTCCTGCCACGAGACTCCTCATGTTTGTTGTTGTTCAGAACAGAATAGGAGAGCCACAATGGGAGAGTCACAATGGTCAATGTTGTTCTCAAAAACAATATTACATTCAACGTGAGCAAAAACAGTGATCACAACAGACCCATATTACCACAACAGTATTGCGCAATAGTGCACGCGGTGCGTGAGTGATGCGTGATGCTCGCCGCCGTACATCAAGAAACAGTTGCTGCTGCGCATGTCGTTGTTTGCCTGAACGTTCCTCGTTTTCAATCACAGGGGCTCAATCAGGGGCTCAATCATGGCACCCAGTCACAAGCGTAAAAGACCTCCTGCAGAGGAGCAAGTGCAGGAACAAGAGGAGGATATGGACAACGATGACGACCGCACCCTCGAGTTTGGTTGGGAAGAGGAGCGCACCAGCACAGGTGGACGCCAACGCAGACAGGCTGCTGCTGCCAAGAAGAAGCTCAAGCCAGGCACATTTGGTAGGTGTCCCATGTTGTGTGAGGGAGCGGGTGTAGTTGATGAACGAGCATTGACCATCATCAGATGTTGTTGACCATCATCACAACATGACCAACATCACACAGAGGCCATGGGTTTGAGTGAGCCTGTGTTGCGTGCCATTCGACGCAAGGGCTACCGTCTCCCCACCCCCATTCAGCGCAAGGCCATGCCCATCATTTTGCAGGGGGATGATGTGGTTGGCATGGCACGCACAGGGTCGGGCAAGACTGCTGCATTTGCAATACCTCTTGTGCACAAGTATGTGTTTGTATTGGGGATGTTTTGTGATGGCTGTGTATGAATGGTAACCTGTACCAGTGGTGTGCCAGTTTCCCTGTATATCTTCCTGATGACCAACACCAAAGAGAGCGGGGCTGACCATCCTCTACCGAGTGCATTCTCCCACACTTTCACACCTACACACTCACCTCACCTACACACAATCCACGCACAACTACGCAGGCTGGCAGCACATTCTCCTCAGGCAGGTGCACGTGCAGTCATACTCAGCCCCACCCGAGAGCTCGCACTACAGATCTTCCAAGTGGTCAAGCAGCTGGCTAAACATACCGACCTGAGGATGGCGGTGCTGGTGGGTGGGGATTCTATGGAAGCACAATTTGCTGAGCTGGCAGCCAACCCAGATATTATGGTAGCCACACCCGGTATGATGGTGTCCTGTTTGTGTCGTGTTTGTGTCGTGTTTGTGTCGTGATTGTGTCGTGTTTGTGTCGTGATTGTTCTTGTGTTTGTGTTGATGGCAGTGGATGGCACATGTGTGTGTGTGGACATTGTTGAAAATGTCCACATAGTATACCCACTGTCATAGTATACCCACTGTCATAGTATACCCACTGTCATAGTATACCCACTGTCATAGTATACCCACTGTCATAGTATACCCACTGTCATAGTATACCCACTGTCATGCACACGATTATACATCGGCTTTATATATACACATGACTTGATGTATACAAGCGTTGTGAGTATACTATGTACAAGAATGCACACAAATGAATGCACACAAATGAATGTACACAAATGAATGTACACAATAGAATGTACACACACACAGGTCGTTTACTGCATCACTTGCAAGAGATTGATACACTCAGCCTATCATCAGTGGAGTATGCAGTGTTTGATGAGGCTGATAGATTGTTTGAAATGGGCTTTGCAGAACAGGTGTGTGGGTGTGGCTGTGGGTGTGTACGTGTACATGTGTGTGTGTGAGTGGGTGTACATGTGTGGATGTGTGGGTAGATATACGGGCGCATGTGTGTGTGTGTGATACAAGCCACCTCAACATCTTCACACACCATCTCAAAACCATGATTTCCTCTTTCCCATCCACCATACCTTATCCTCACACACACCACCCCTTCTCACCCCCCCCCAACCACACAGATTCGTGCACTGATGAAATCAATGGGTGATAGACGTCAGACCCTATTATTTTCTGCCACTATGCCCAAGCAGCTGGCTGAATTTGCAAGGGCTGGCCTCAAGCAGCCTGTGGTGGTGAGGTTGGATGCTGAGACAAAGATATCACCCGACCTGGCATTGGCGTTTTTGACAGTGAGGTAGTTGACATGTGTCTGTGGGATGGGGTGTGGGGGTGTGGGGTGGGTGTTTTTGACAGCACCATATTTGCAACACACATTCACCACAACACACCCATGACACACCCATGACACACACATCACATAGGGCGGAAGATAAACCAGCAGCATTGTTACACGTGCTGCAGGATGTGTTACCCAGGCAACAACCCACACTGGTGTTTGTTTCCACACGTCATCATGTGGAGTTCCTGCATGCATTGCTCACTGCAGAGGGGTTGGAGACTACCTGTGTGTATGGGTCCATGGACCAGGTGTGTGGGTGTGTGGGGGTTTGGGGAGGACTGTTTGTACATATGTGAAGGATAGTGTATGTATTGGATAGTGCATATAGGATGGTGCGTCTATATAGACAGTGTGTAAGACAGACAGCATGTATATATGCATGTCAGTGCATTTACACTCAAAACCACCAGTATACACCACCACCCATACTCTCTCCCCCACCCCCCATGCAAACCCCAGACTGCTCGTAAGATCCACACAGCCAAGTTTCGGTCAGGCAAATGCTCCGTCATGCTGGTTACTGATGTGGCTGCACGTGGTATTGACATCCCCTTGCTTGACAACGTCATCAACTATGATTTCCCACCCAAGGCCAAGTTATTTGTGCATCGTGCTGGGCGTGCTGCACGTGCTGGCCGTAGTGGGACTGCGTATTCGTTTGTGACGAGGGAGGATTTGCCGTATTTGCTGGATTTGCTGTTGTTTTTGGGTCGGCCGTTGCACCCGGCACCCTGTGCGGTATGTGTGTGGTGGTGTGGTGTGTACTGCTGTGATGTTTACTGCTGTGGTGTGTACTGCTGTCGTGTATGTGTGTCAAGCATCCCCTGTGGGTGTATACAGACACCCCCCCAAAAAAAACCGTAAATTAAAACAGACACACACCATATGCTCTTTCCCCCACTCCACCCTTGCTCTCTCTCACCATTAGGAAGCATGGGATGGCACAGATGTGGCAGTGTATGGCAGCTTCCCCACAGTTTCCCTAGCAGATGCCTCAGAACGTGTATCCAGGCACTTGGACGAGTCAATAGAACTCACCAATGGTCTTCGTGCCACTAAAAACGCATTCAAACTGTATGCGAAAACACGTCCTGCAGCCTCTGCAGAGAGTTGTGTACGTGCAAAAAAGCTCCTGGGTATGCCTGCATGTCACCCCCTGTTTACACAAACAGCCACTGGTGCTGGGATGTCCAGTGGGAAAGATGGGGGTAAGAATGGGGGGAAAGAGGGGGGTAAAAATGGGGGTGAAAATAAAGGAGAGGGGGAGGATCTGGCAGCAGTGGCGGCACTGCATGAGGGGGCTGCGGTGATTGCAGCAGCATTGCAAGGGTATAGGCCAGCAGCAACAGTGCTGGAGGCTGAGGTGGCGGCACCCCGTCGTGGTCTGGGTGCAGGTGTGTCGGTATATTCATCATGTTGGTGGTTTGCATGTGGTGGGGGTGTGTTGGTGGTTTGTATGTGGTATGGGTGTCTTGGTATATGCATGTGTTTTATGTGGAGGAATGAAGGAGTATTGACGAGGGGGGGGGGGGCAAGAACACAATGGAGTGTATGGTATCGTGTGTACACATATGGTGTGTATCGTGTTGTACTGTGTACACCAAGCAGTTTCATGTTGTGATCACACCATCTACTCTACACACGGTACACCACTCCTACATGTATGCATCGACACCCACACACCCACACATACCCTTCTTCAGGTTTGGGTGTGGGTCCTGGTTTGACAGTTGAACAAGCCAAAACAATAGAGGTCATGCGAGTCAAGCGCAAGCAGCATGAGCGCCTCATCCATGCACGGCAGCAGCAAGAGGGACACAGGGCAGCCATAGGCAAGCTGGAGCATGCTGTACACGAGGAGGAGGAGGAGGATGGGGAGGAGGAGGAAGATGGGGGGGATGATGATATTGCAGTGGTATGTGTGATAATGCAGGTGTTTTTCTGGAGACTCTCAGCTGCAGACATGCTCAGTTGCTCTTCTTTTGGTAGCCTACGCTACACTCTTTGTTGTCGTTATTATGCTATGTATTTGTCCACGCATTGTTTCCTCATAAACATGATTGTGCTCGCTGCGCATGCAGTGTGGCATACCCATACATGCAGGGGTTTCAATACAACACTCTGTATTTTGCTATACACCCCTCATTCCCAACACCCCTCATTCCCAACACCACAGGCCAGCGCCCGAGCAGCAGCAGCAGCAGCAGCCACCCTAGGAGACGGCGTCCACTCAGAAGGTGCATTTCGAGAGGCAGGCTTCTTTGTGCCCTTTGCCCCCGCCACCCGAGATGACGATGCCGAGTATGCTGTGCATGATGCACGTGATCAGGGGGGGCGTGCATTGTCTGCTGCTGTGATGGATTTGGAACAGGATGATAATGAAACACTCAACACACAACGGAATGCCTATCACTGGGATAAGCGCAAGAAACGGTATGTAGTGTTGGGCTTGTTTTGGTGTTGGTTGTTTTGGTGTTGCAAGCAGTGTGTGTTTTTGTTTTGAAAAGGGTGAAACAACAGCGTTTGGTGGCGACAGGGGTGCTTGTGCGTATCACACTATCCATATCCTCCTCTCTATACACACAATCCATACACGCAAACCATACACACAAACACTCACAAAGGTTTATCAAGCTGCAGCCGGATGAGGAGGTGCGTGCTGGCAAGCGCATACGCAAGGGCCAAGGTGGCTTTGGTGCCAAGAGCAGCAACACGAGTAAAAACACCAAGGGGAAAGGGGATGCGACTGCCCCAGGGGCGTTGTATGGCAAGTGGGCTGCTCGACACAAATTGTCAGTGGGACGTGGTGGGAAAGAGGCGTCTGGTGGGGCGCTGTCCACACCAGAGTTGCAAAACAGGTGGGGGATGACGATGAGGGGATGTTGAGAGAATGTGTGGAAATGTTGAGAGAATGACAACATCATGCACATGTGTTCACACAGGTTTAAGCATGGCGGGCGTGGATGGAGCAATCCTTTCAAGAATCGTAGTGGGGAACGACCAGCACGTGGTAATCGTGGTGACTTGAAAACACCCGAGCAGGTAGTGGTGTTGGTGCTGGTGCTGTGTCAACAATGCAGAACCCACCGACACCGATGCTGTATACACTCCAACAGGTGCGCAAGCAGCGGCGAGAGGCTGCCAAGCGTGCCGGTGGTGGTGGTGGTGCACCATCATCCAAGCGGGTTCCATCACGTGGCAAGGGCGGTGGCAAGGGCGGTGGCAAGGGATTTGGCAAGGGCGGTGGCAAGGGATTTGGCAAGGGCGGTGGCAAGGGACGAAAAAGGAGCTAGGTTCGTCGTCAGTCAACCAGCTTGTTTTTCATCATTGACCATCGTTGATGACCAACACGACCACACCAACGATCAGTCAACAAGTGAACGATTGCAACCAGCATCCATCACCACACCATCAAACCTCATCGCGCACCAAACCCTTACCAAAACCCTCTCATCGCTACCCTCATCTCAGATACCAAACAAAAAGACCACTCATGGCACATGTGCAAAATCTGTTGCCAACAATTGCAACATTCTTTTCTATCACAATCACTTGCAAATCCCTCAACTCAGCCCCATCTACGCATCGCACCAAGGCTACGCCGTACACGAGCCTGTGCATCACTTGATCTCGTCTGTTCAAACAACCCCGCGCAAGACCCAACCCTCGGTCAATCCAGCAAACTCCACTCGCAAAGCACTATGCAGGTGTGTGCCAGCCCATCAGCGCAGCATCACGACCTGAAACGGCTCGTACCACAGCCATCACAGCTTCTTGACGATGCTGTGTTGACTTGGCCCCTCCAGCCCTGGCCTGTGCACGCCAAGCGCGGTCGCAAACGTCGTCATGCAGTGTACGCAGGAGAGTTGGACGGTCAGTTTCCCATGTGCACACCGGCTTTGCCCTTGTTCGTTGGAGGTGATGGTGATGGACAGGACGTGGGGCCAGTCCAGGCTGTCTTTTCTCCAGAATCCTTGCATGAAGGCGCTGCCAAGGTATGCCGGCAAGAATCCAAGGACTTGTTGTGGTGTTTGACGGTCAACGGGTTCGATAGGACGTGTGTTGATGATGGATCAGAGTCTTTGATATGCGAGTGTGTAGTGGGGTTGTGAGCGTGCGATTTGCAGACGTGCACGAGCATGTTGGTTAGATCACGTGTGTGCGTTTGGGGTGCGGTTTGACGGGTCTTGGTCACGCGTATCTGGTGGCATCATGGGCTTTTGTTTCTACACAGGACGGGCGAAAGCGCAGGGAAAGCCCTGCCAACACTGACGGCTACAGCTGGAAAAAGTACGACGCGTTTGAACGGGCAGCTGATGTGTTTGACTGTTGTCGCGTTTGAATTGTTGATCATCATCCTCATCACCAACTCCTCCACCTCCAGGTATGGCGAAAAGGTGCTCAAGGAGACGGGTGTGCCCCGCAGCTACTACAAGTGCAGCGTCTCGGGCTGCAATGCCAAAAAGTACGTAGAGTACACCGAAGACGGGGACGTGGCCGAGTGCATCATCAAGGGCGAGCACAACCACGGCCGCAGTCGCACCAACTCCTCACGTGCCGACGGCGCAGCACCTGCCCGCACATACGCACGCCGACGTCCTGCACCCAAGGTAATGAGTGGGTTTGTTGTGTTGCGAGGGTTGTTGTATGCGTTGTGTGTACACACCCTCATTATGTTTGTTTTCTCAACACACAGGTGTTCCCTCCCCCTGTGCTCGGCATCTTGTCATTGGAAGACATTGCAAAAAAGACACTCAAGCCCATTACACCTACCATTGGTATGGATATTGTAATGTGAGATTGTCCATTTCATTTATCTGTCACCATACCCTTCTCATCACCTCATCATCCCCCACACAGACCCCCCCCACCAGCATGGCAACTCAAGCCACAGTGACAGTGCCACACCCCTGGCTGATGCAGGTGCCATTGCTTCAGGCACAGGCCACAATGCCCTCATGGATGACTCCACCTCACGAAGGGGTCCCCCTGCGTCAGACATGCATATCATCATGACACCTGAGAAGCCCATCCACAGCAGTGGGTTGCGAGGTAGGAGTGGGTGCTTGGGGTGGAGCATGTGTGTGTGTGTGGAGTGTGTGGGGGGTGTGCATGCAGGGGTTGTGGACCTACTTACACAAGTAGATCTTGCATATAGTTTATGCTGCATGTATGCACACACTATGTATACCCACATATTATATACACCAACAACAACAACACTGCAGGGAGCAGTCGTCGCAAAAAGCGCCCAGCACAGCGTGCACATGAGTCTGAGGATGTGTACGCCATGGCATTGTGTGACATGCCGCCCTTCAAGTTGCAGCGACAGTTTTTCACAGCAGCTGCAATGCCAGGGGAGGGTAGTTCTGAGGGAAGCCCCCGTTCATCCTGTGAAGGTGGGTTGTTGGATTGGAATATGTTGTTTGGCATCTGTGTGTGTGCATCGTGTTGTGTACAAATGTACATACTGCTATACATGGAATCATATATATATACCACATGTTCATATATGCCATATGCGTATGCAGCCATCCACACATCATCCTACCATCACCACCATCCACACATCCCCCCACAATCACACAGATGCTTCTGTACACCGTGAGCCCTCTGTGGACAACAACCTGAGCACCTCTCACTGTGGTGGCGATGCAGTGCCATCCGTCCTGCGTGCTGGAAGTGCATCAGTGGTTGTCAACAGCCCACCCTCCACACCGCACAAAGCACAGCTGAGCATGATGGGCATGGCCACACCGCTGCCATTGCGTGCATGAGATGTTGCTTGTAATGATGATGGTCCAGGGGACACCATTTGTATACACACCATCTGTATACCATGATGATGACAACATGTTGACGGTGTGACAACATCAGCAGCGCCCATGTTCAATCCCAACAACATTGGATGCGCGCGTGTATGGCTTGCAGGGGGTTGTATGTGTCACGGTGTGTGTGTGTGTGTGGTGTGTTTTAAAACACAGCAACACAACCCACCTCCCCTGTGTGATTGATATTGCTTGCAAGTGTGTATGTGTAGTAGGATCATGATGGCCCTAGGGTGCCACCAAAAATATACAATACCGACCCTTGGACAATGTACTACGCTGGTTGTAGATGTGGACGGAGTAGATCCGGCCAGCGTCCAATTGTTTGTGTGTGTTTGTATCCCACGTGTGTTTTTTTGGTGTACACAACCAGAGGCGTCCTCTCTATGTGTGTGTATTTCGTGTGGGAAGATTAAAACTGCTGCCTAGGAGAGTTTGTGGTGATGATTGCCGTTGCTGACCGTGTTTCTTTGCCTCGTGTTTGTACATACTTTTGGTTGATGTGCTGTTTTTACGTCTGTGTAGCACTGTGCGTGGGTGTTGTTTGCTGACCCCCGCTTTTGGTTTTGGGTGCTGTAACATATATCAACCATATGGTATTGTCTTGCAGACATCTTATCTTCAAATCATCTTATTGATTAGCAGCACCTGTCAGAATCAACATCATCCTTGTTTTGTCTGCATCCCTTCATCTTCACCATCACAGCCCGTTGTGTCATCCTGCACCATGGCCGGATTTGGTACGTCATAGATGCATTACAACCAGTCACTCTATGTGTGCATTGGACATTTCAAAGACATAGATCTCCGCTTGTGATCTCTTTCTTACAGCCATCAACCACAAACCAGGCAACGCTTCTGGAGGGTTGTTCGGCACCCCTAGCTCTACTCCTGCATTTTCATTTTCATCCACGGCTGCTTTTGGAGCATCCAGTGCTCCAGCAATTGGTGCTGCATCAGGCGCCGGCTTGACACCATCAACAGCTGGTGCATTCAACTTTGGCAGTGCTCCTGCATTCGGTGCCGCACCAGCATCATCAACACCCGCATTCGGTGCACCATCTACATTTGGAAGTGCTGCCGCATCGGCAGGGGGCAGCATGTTTGGTGCTGCTGCATCCACACCTGCAAGCAGTGCTGCATTCGGGGTTGCTGCATCAAGTGCGCCTGCGTTTGGCGCAACCAGTACCCCTGCGTTTGGTGCAACCAGTGCACCCGCATTTGGAGCAGCAAGCACCCCTGCGTTTGGTGCAGCAAGCACACCAGCTTTTGGTGCAACAAGTACCCCTGCGTTTGGCGCTACAGCACCAGCAGCAAGTTCGCCTGCGTTTGGAGCACAGCCAAGCAGCACACCAGCATTTGGTGCAGCAAGCACACCAGCATTTGGTGCAGCAAGCACACCAGCTTTTGGTGCAGCAAGCACACCAGCATTTGGCACACCAGCACCAGCACCAGCAGCAAGCACACCAAGCTTTTCCTTTGCCACAGCAGCAGCAAGCACACCAGCAGCAAGCACAGCAGCTGCGCCTGCTTTTGGATTTGGCACAACAGCCCCAGCGGCAGCGACCACAGCAGCAGCGACAGGAGCAACCACTGTCACCTTTGGTACAAGCACCACCACAGCAACCACTGCTGCTGCTGGTGGTAGTGCACCAGCGCTGTCATTTGGCGTTGCTGCGAGCACACCAGCTACATCAACCACCACCACCACCACACCAGCAGCAAGTGCGCCTGCTACCACTGCTGCATTCTCATTTGGTGCTGCTCCTGCTGCTGGTGCTGCTGCTGGCGGTGGGAGTGGCACAGCACCAGCAGCACCAAGCAGCACTACCACAGCTGCGGCTGCTGCAACAGGCACACTTGCAACAACAACAACAACCACAACAGCTCCTGCTGCTACAACAACAGCAGCAGCGGTGGGGGCCACAGGGGCAACTGCTGCCGCTAGCACTACCACCACAGCACCCGCACAAGTCAGTGCACCCAGCAAGATAAAGGTATGTTGATCTGTCAATATTCATGCGTCATCCCCCCTTGTCACCAACACCCCCCTTTCTCACCAACACCCCCCCCACCCCCACCCAGGGCAAAACCATCGACGATATCATCAACGACTGGAGTGCAGAACTGGAAAACCGCTCTCGCCTGTTCGTCAAGCAAAGCCAGCGTCTGGCCCACTGGGACAGGGAGGTCCTGCGCAATAGACACACCCTATTAGAACTGGAAGAAGCTCTCAGGAAGGTGTCATTGGGGCAGGAGTCACTTGACATGAAGCTGTCGTTACTCGAGACACATCAAAAGGAGGTGCATGACGCATTGCTGGCAATGGAGGGGGAGGCGGACAAGATGTTTCGGGTATGTGAGGGGGAGAGTTGTTTGTTTGTTTATTTGTTTGTTTTTTGGGGGGGGAATGTATGAGGAGGGAGAAGAGGTGGGTGGGGTTGATGTGAGTGCTGATGACAGGCACAGCATACAACTTGTTGTTACATCACACAAAAACACAAATACTGCTACAACTACTACAACAACAACCACTACCACAGGATGAGCAGCCGTTGTTGGATGATGAGGCACGTGCCCGTGATCAGTTGTATGAACGTGCTGAAAAGGTCGCAGCAGTGCTGGTGCATGCGGGTGACCAGCTACGAGACACTATTCAGGTGTGTGTCATCGTGTGGTGTGCAACCTGGCAGTGGTGCAGCCGTGATGGTTCAACATTGTTCACTGTTGTGTACCACAATGGTACCACAGCCACAAGACACACTCCCACATTCCCACACTCCCACACACCCACACACACACCCTCAAACAAAACAGGATGTGAATGAACATGTTGCATTGTCACTCGGTGACCAATCCACGCCCCTGGGCAAGGTGGTGCGTGTACTCAACAACCAGTTGCAGGCCCTCATGCAACTGGATGCTCGCACAAGGGAGCTCAACATGGTGGCTGACAGTGTCACAGAGTCGATGCGAAACAGCAACGGAGGGGTGACACGAGGGTGATGAGGAGATGGGGGAAGCAACAAACCAACATTCCATCCGTGCTGTTTATGTGGGAGAAATAGAGCAAGATTTGGTAGCAACAACCCCCTCAAGAAAGATAGAGCTTGTTTTACACCACATGTAAACACATCAAACAACACAACAAATCACAAACAAAACCACGTCGCACAAATCACCCAGCGATCAGCAAGGGCCCCACCCGTGTGGCCAGCAGCTCGGAAAGCGCCTTTTGCAGCTCTGGTGGCGAATACTCACAGCTCACCAGCGCAGTCAACAGAGGAAAGAACATTGCCACATTCCTCGCAAACGACGCCTGCGGCAACCCTGCAATTGCCTTGAGCGTGGCGACCAACAACGGCGACAATGCAACGTTTTCATCATGGTTGAGCTGCTCCCCCTCTGCCCCCTGGTATCGCTGGAGATTCCCGCGACTCATCTCCACGATGCGGGCTTCCACCCCACACCCTTGTTGCTGCTTGGGTCCCAAACTGTGCTGAATATGCATCAACATGGACAAATACGCATAGCAACACTCGGATTCCAGGCGCAACAATGGTGGGTCGGGGAGCTGTCGGTCTTCCGGAACCTTGTCTGTCGACTGTGCATAGGCGAGCACTTGTCGCAGCTTCATGTTGCTGTTGGCGGCACGCGCATGACTGCCGACACGCAGCAGGATATCCAGGAGCTCCGTGAGGGATTGTGTAGGCAGGCGAGTGCTGTGGGCGCTGTATATTTCACCCAGGCTTTGTACCACGAGGAGTAAGACGCCTGCCCGGCAGCGAACTTCTGCCAGTCGACGTGCGCCTGCCCCATCTCTGAGGTTGAAGTGCCTGAGGTGGGGGGGGTGAGGTGGGTGTTGCATGGGAGTGGCATGAAAATATGGTGTGTTGGTGTGTGTGATGATTGTATGTCATGATTGTATATGGTTAATGAATTGGACAACACATGATTGTATGTGATCAATAACAAGGTCAACACATGCGTAACAGCACGCAGACGTGCACAACATGATTCACAAGAGCATACAATCACCACCAAACCATCCCCCACATCCCACCAGGTCCCCCCCCTAACTACACCCCAACCCCATACGCACTTGGCAGCAGAGTCCGTGCGTGGGCTAGTGCTTCCAGGGCTACGTATGTCACTGTCAGAACGCTCCATAGGTAAATCTGCCAGGTGTGCTGCATGTCCATTACCATTTGCATTGGGTGATGTGACAGTGCTGTGTGCATCTGCATGTGTGCCACGTTCAATGCGAGCCACAATCTGTGTGCATAGGATGTGTGGGCGTATAGGGTGGTGTGTGTGATTCAGTGTGTGTTTATGGGCATCACAGCAGCCCCCCTCACATCCCCTCACATCCCCTCACACACCCATTCCCTCACACACACCCTCACATATCCATTCCCCCACATATCCTCACATACCCCCCACAACCCCTCTCACACACACCCTCACACACACATACCCCTTGTACATCAGGCAAGCTCGTGTCCACCACATCCCCCAGTCGCTCTACCACTTCCAGCCAAGTCGCATCTGTGAATGAAATGCCTGCGTTGACCACCAACCTGGTCGACGCTGCCACACCCACTGAGGCAAGGCTGTGATGGGGACGAGCAATGAAGCCCTGCAGGAGGTCCATGATGCGCCCCAATAATGCCTGTGATTGGGTTTTTGTTTGTGTGGTGTGTATATGCATGTTGTGTATGTATGGATGTTATGTAGATTGTGCATCATACTTTATTCATCAATCACACCATTCATCGATCACATCCACAGCTGTGCAATAGACACGCACACCCATCCACCCCCCACTCCCCCCAAAAAAAACAACGCACCTTGACCACAGGGTAGAACTTGACAAACAAATCAACAATATGCTGCAAACACTGCGTACACGTCTCATACAACCACGCATCCACATCCGCCCTCCGCCGCTCATCCGTAAACGTGGTGGTATCCGTCACCTCTGCTCGCACATGATCGAAAATTGGTAGCAGCACACTATCGAATACGCGGGACCAGAACTCCGGTGTGAAGCTGTTGCCGTGGTATTCCAAGGTGTCGAACAACACCTCGAGTGCTGATTGACGGATCTCTTGTCGTGGGTCAAAGGTGAGCTCGGAGAGGCCGGCAAGCAGAGGAAACCAAAAGTACATGTGTTCATCACGGTCTGTAAAGCGCATGCGCTTGCTGCTGGTGGGGGGGGGGGGGGGGGTGGTGGGGGGGGGGGGTTCGGGTGTGGCGTCTTGTGCTGCTTTACGTGCTTCAAGGGCCTTTGTGTGTGAGTGGGGGATGGTGTGTAGGGGTGGGTGGGAGGATGGGTGGTTGTCTATGGAAACATTAATGCACACAAGAGAGTGCACTCATGACATATAAAACAACAACACACACCAAACACGCACACACACATACATACAGTCACAACACCCATCCACTCACAACCCATCCACTCCTAAGCAAGAAAAACAAACCTCTGCACTGCAGGTATTTGTAAACTTATCCCCCCAAGTAGCCTGCAATGTACTTGACCATGTTTGTGTATCATCACTCATGAGGTCACGTACACGAAACATGTCTACGTTGACTGCCAATTCTTGACCTGCCTCTAATTCATGCAGCGCTGTGATGTGTGGGTGTGGGTGGGTGTGGGTGCATGCGAGTTTGTGGGTGTGTAGTACGTGGGTGTGTAGTACGTGGGTGTGTAGTATGTGTAGCAGTACAGGTAGTACGGGTGTGTAGTATGTGTGTGTGTGTGTATGTTGCATGCGCACAGAATAAGACCCCACGTCACCCCCTCATCCCCCCAGCACACAAACCAACCATCAATCTCCCCCCCAAACCACCCCTTCCAAGCACCACCTACCCCCCCAAACCAACCACGTACCAATCTCCCCCTCTGCCAGCTGTATTGCACAATACCTCAAAAACGCAATGGCATTCAACGACACATCCAACGAGTGTGGGTTGTTGGTAAACGCTATCAAGCAGTTGACACAATCAGTAAACGTGGTCGTTTCTGTTTCTGTTATGTGCCCAAAGTACTCCCGAACAATTTTTTCCACGGTTTCAAAGGCCAGGCGAACCACTTGGGGTTGTTCATCGTGTGCAGCTGTGGTAAACACCATAAACATGGATTTCCACCCTGACTTGACGTTTGCCACACGGGCGAGGATCATCTGGGAGACACACCTGTGTGGGGTTGCATTGGGTATTTGTATAGGGTTGTGTATTTGTATGGGGTGGTGTAGGGAGGGGTGTTGTGGGGAGGTGGGGGGATCCGGTGGGGGTGTCAACCACAAACAACCACACCCACACACAACAACCACACAACTACCACACAACTACCACACACAACAACCGCAAAACACCACCCACCCCTTACCGTATTATCAGCTCCCTAATCTCCACACTCTTTGACTGTCGCATCACAAACACAAATGGACGCAAAAAGTCATTTTGAAAAGTGAAATTGGTGAGTTCATCACGTTCCAGAAACTTCATGCTGAGCTGGCGCAAGCTGTCCACTGCATACATTGCCACTTGGAGGTTTTTGTGACAACCCACCTCTATGAAGAAGTCTGACAACAGCGACCAGATACGACTCCATACAATACTAGGGATGATGGGTGTAATGTGTGTGTTTGTGTGTGTTTGTGTGTGTGTGTTTCTATGTGCGTGTATGTATGTGTGTATGTGTAAACAGGCACTGAAGGAACCCAACATCAACAACAACACATGCAAATGCACTACGTAACATGCTCCCTTCCCACCCTTTAAACACATCCCATGCAACCACACATCCCACGCATCCCATCCCCCCCCAAAACATCCCATCCCCCCCCACACTCACATACCGAATGCGGGTCATGTTGAAATGGCTAATCTCCACAATCTTGGTCAAACTAAACACACGTGGGTGCTGTACACTCCGCAACTCCTCACTGGCAATCTTACACAGGGTCCTCACAAACGTCACCACTGCCTCACTATCCAGCTGGTCACTCAGCACATACAGTCGATCCAGAGCCCTACTGTCGATTTCAGCCAAGACATCTGCGGGTGGGAGTGCCAGCTCAGCGTCCTTTTTGCCACCTTTTCCACCCATGTAGAGGAAAAAGCCTTGTTCAACTACTGCTGCATCTGGAGCCGCTGCGTTGAGGAAAAGGGGGGGATGGGAGGGGGTGGGGTAGGGGGTGGTGAAAGAGCAATTGGAGTGTGAAATGTGGGGTTGTGTATGTGGGGTTGTGTATGTGGGGTGCAGGTGTACATGGGAAATGACAGCCTGTTGTACAGCAACAGCATGACAAATACACCACTATACACCACCGCAATACACCACCGCAATACACCACCGCAATACACCACCGCAATACACCACCACTATCCAAACAAATCAATACCCACCAACATACTTGGTGGGGCAGCCTTTTTCGAAAACAGCCCCTTGCCCCCCAAAGAGAAAAAACTTCCCTCTGCTTTCTTAGGCGTCTCCTTTCCTTCACTTCCAAACAACAGGGCATCTGATGGCAAGCCTGCTACCAACTGTTGTAGCAGCTCCACACGACTTATGCAGCGCAACACCTCTTCCCAACATTCCTGTAGGTGGTGTGGTGTGGTGTGTGGTGTGTGGTGTGTTTTGTTTTTTGCAGATGTGCATGCACGATACAGCGTCAAATGCACAACAGATTTTTACACAATCATCATATACACACAATGCTTCGACTCACACACAATGCTTTGACTCACACACAAAACCACAACACACACAAATACAAAACACATACTATCCTCCTACCTGCATGTGATTGCCATTCTCCTCTGCAACCACCAACAGCGTCTTGAATGCGCGTGCATGCTTGGTGCGCATGCTGGCAGGGCTATGAAGCATTGTGAAGCGACCAAGTGAGGAGAGGTAGGTGTTGCGGAGCATTGTCATGTCAAGGAGGCAGTGAAGGCGGATGGCAGCCTGTGTTGTTGGGTGTGTGTGGGTTGTTGGGTGTGGGTGGGGATGTGTGGGGTCATGTGAGAGGGTGCATTTGGTTGAAACAGATGCGTTGGTTTGTGGTGGTGGCAACACACCGATGTGTACTACCATAGTCTGTGTTCTTGTTTCTTTTTCACCCCTCTTTTTTCCTCTCTCTTATGCACATAACCCCACACACAACCCCCACCACACATACAACCCCCACCACACACAACCCCCTCCCCCACAAACCCCCCCCACGATCCCCACACCAAAATCCCCCCCCACCCCATACACACAACACACCCTGAAGCCAGCCAAGCAGAGCTCCACCACATCCTGATCATCAAATTGCTCAAAGTTGACACTAAATGCTCCCAACATAGGTGCCCATGCAATATCTACCATAGGACGCGCAGCTTCACCATCCACAGTGATGAAAAAAGTGGCCCCCTTGGCTTGCTCCCTGTGAAGGTAGAGGGGGAGCTGGTTGTTGATGCTACACGGTGAGTGCATATGTATATGTATGGTGTAGTGTACAGGGTTGCATGAATAATGTGTGCTAAGTATGTGTCGATGTGAGTGAAAATGTGAGCATACGCATCCATGTATGCTACAAAAACACACAAGAACACACAATTTTTACACCCAAACACACACACACACACACCATTCCTCTACCCCCCTCACCCTCCTCTGTGTTAACAAACAAACAAACCAATAAAAAACACACACCGTAAAAAGTCATGGGTACGCTTGATAGCATCATCACTGGGCTCACTCACAGTCTGTTGCTTCCTCCCACCCGGTATCAACCCCATCAATGCAGAGAACAACCCTGCATCCCGGGGTTGACCAGCTGTCGCTTGCTGTGCTTGTTGACCACTCATGAAATCATCTTTGAGTTTGATTTCATTGTTGACTATGCGATCGTAGAGTTCACACATGTAGGTCTCATCAAGGTCACTACCCTCATTGATACCCCTGCTGTTGCGCAAGAAATCCTGTGTGTGTAGTAGGAGGTGGGTGTGTGTAGAGGTGTGTAGGTGTGTGTAGGTGTGTGTAGGGGTATGCAGGTGTGTAGTGGTATGTAGAGGTGTTGGTGTGTAGGCGCGTGGGTGTGTCGAGGTGTAGGAGTGAGTTTCTGCAACAAGCACACAGTATGCTGCAATGTGCTGTGTTTGCATGTTGCAGGTGTAGGTGCGCACCACCACGACCTCCCAAAAATATCCTCTCCACGAAAAAACTCCTCATCATCACACCTGCTTTGTCATCTTCTTTTTCACCATGGGGTTGTGTGCATCTGTGTTGAGCATAATGACAGCATACGCCAACACATAGGCCACATTGGCAGAGGCAAAGGCATTGGCATTGCAGTGGGTGTAGCGTTCAGCAAATTTCAACATGAAGCGATCAATTTTTTGGGCTTCTCCTGGGAGACGAAACCCATCCAGGAATCGCCTGTGTTGTTGACAAGCAGGAGAGGAGGGCTTGTTGTTGTGGGGGGATTGAGGTGGTTGATGAGTTGAGAACACATACTCTCACCCGTACTTACACATGCACACACCCATACACATACACATACAACACACCATATACACAAACACACACAAACCATACATGCATACCCTCCATACACTCACACACTCCCCCTCCATTCACACACATACCGCAATGCATCATCAAACGTCATCTCTGTGAATTCCAACGCATCTGTGTACGCATGCATCACTTTAATAGCAAAATCCTCCTTTTCACCCATATACTCCCCAATAGTGGTCTTGTTGAGGCCCTGCGTCTTTGATAAAAAGCGAGCCACATCCTCTGGGGTTCTTCCTACAAAGCCCAGCTGCTGGAGCATTGCAAGTCCTTTTTTTGGCTTTTTGTTGAACAACACAAGTGCCTGTTGAAAGGATTTTTTGTATTCTTTGAATGACTCGAGGACTTGGGCTTGTGCAGCATCCACAGTGGCTTGATCAGCTGTGTGTATGTGTGTGTGTATGTGTGTGTGTGTGGTGTAGGGTACACTAAGATTACACGTACATGTGCATACACACCCACCCACATACATCATCCACATGTACACAACAACAGTAACACACCCATCCACACATCCTCACCCCATTATTATTATACTATATTCTACTATATTATACTATATTCTACCACATACCACCAGCAGGCACTGCCATTTTCAAGATGTCAGCCAACTGGGAACCTGCTAATCCGGAATCATCCACACTGAGAGCAGACACATCACCATCACCCTCTGTGTCCGTTGCCTGTGTGTATGCAATGGACGTGTGTGTGTGAGAGTATGAGTGTGTGCATACGCTCCATTTTGCCATGCACACAATCCACCACCGCCGCTATCCACTACACATGTATACACATCACACATTCACTACACCCCACACATCCATTCTCACAACCCTCAACACACACAACCCTACACCCACAACCCTCTCCACACACACACCTTGATGGAGCTACCCACATTCATTGGTTCCTCACTCATTGACCGACCCCGTGCGGTCAACGACACCCCCCCCGGCGTCGTGTGCCTCCCACCACCCGCAACCCCATGTTCCTCTACCCCCGTCTGGCCATATTCGGTCATAGCATCAGGGTTACTGCGCGCATACCACTGCACAAGGGATACAAGGGTGTTTATGAGGCACCGCAGGGCTTGCAGTCGCATCTGGCGTTCTTCTGGGGGAACCTGGCCCCCCTGTTCTGCATGACCACCTGTGTTTATTTGGGGGGGTGGGGGTGGGAGGGGGAGTCCGGTGGGGTTAAGATAATGATGGTGGGTTGGATAATGGTTGTGGTGGGGCAAGGGGAGGGCTGTGTGGAACATGTACATTGGCTGCTGCTGCTTGGTTGTGGTTGCCATCAGATGGCACAAGAAGCACATTCTCCCAACACACCTATCACCCACCTACCTTGAGCTATGCGCACCAATGCAGTCACCATGCGCTCAAACAAATTGGCCCCCTCTAGGTCACAATCATAGTTGACAAAGAGGTCAACAAGGAGTTGACCATCCTGAGCATGACTTTCCAGGCACTTTAATACCATCACCTTGTGTGAAGCATCTACAGGGGCCATACCACCTGTTTCGAGCGCGTGTGTGTGCGTGTGTTTTGAGTGTGTGTGTATTTTGAGTGTTTGTGTATTATGAGTGTGTGTGTGTGTGTGTTTTAAGTGCATTTCAAGCATGTGTGTTTTGTGTGTTTGTGTGTGTGTTGATAATGTGTATTATGGGTGTGTGTATTATGGGCGTATATACCCCACTCCCCCCCCCTGACACACCCACACACTCGATACCTGATGCCGACACCTGTGCGCCCGCTATAATAGGCTCAATAGGCCGCAGCAGAATCATAGGATAAAACAACCCCACCTCTGCTTTGAGGGACTGTCGAAACCTCATCAGCAGTGTCAAGAATATGCTGCATGACAATCGCTGTACTGCTGGGACACTGCTGGTGCAGTTTTTCAGCAAAGACAGGCAGAGGTATTGCTTGATGGCGTTGGTAAAGCGGTCAGATGTGCGAAAGACGTCCCCGCTGTTTTCCAGCACGATTTTGAGCAACTCGAGCGCCAGCTCCTGTAATAATTGGGTTGGTTGTGTTCGGTCAGGTGTAATACTACAATAAGAATACGGGGGCACGAGCCAAAAAATGTACAATACACACCTGTACAGTTCACTCACCCACACACATTGCATGGCATACCCCCTTGCACACAATACTTTCCCACAACACAGTACCTTGCCACGCATGACTGCTTGATCACTCGTGGTAGCATCTGCGGTCTTAATAGACAGCTTGCACAATGCCCTAAACACCAAGAACGCATCCTTTTGCAGCAGGGATTGGATGCGCTCCATCTGTGCAGCAGTACGAGGGGGTACTTGCAATGCCAGCGCTGCCGCCGCCACTGCTGGTGGTGGTGTGTGTGGACGGTCGTCTTGTGCTGCGCCGCTCTCTGTGGGTCGCTGCCCAGCACCCGTCTTGCCTTCCCCCACAACATCCCCCACGACCCCAACGGGCCCCTCCTCGAGCGAGAGGGGCTCCCCCTCTGTTGCGGGCTCTGGTGGGGGTGAGACGGTGGGTGTTTCCCCAATGGTGGAGGGTGCGATCTCCCCTCCATCTGTTGCAGCGATGCTGCTGGCTGCGTCGGTGGGTTTGTGGGGCACGACGGGTTGGGAAGCAGGTGCCGCGTCGGGGATGAGGGTGTCTTCTGCGGGTGGTGGGGTTGCCGCGGGGGGGGTGGCTCGGGGTGTTTCCTGGGGGGTTGTGGTGGGTGAGTGATCGTCCAAGGTACGTACATGGTATACGGTATATGGTATACAGTATGCAGGACAATGGTGATCAACACAACAACAACACACATACACACCACACGTAAATAACACACATTCATTGCTCTGTACTTGATCACACCACCACCAACATACCTCTGCACCACCCACACCAAACACAGAGTCCAACGACTGCTGTATGCTGTCCACCAAATCGCTCACATACAACCCAGTCAGGTCCACACTGGCCATCACCTCCTTCATAAACGCATCCACTGCTGCAGACATGGTGTTGATCTCTGCGGAGGGCATGCCCAACACGTCGGTCACCATCATGGGTTTGACCAGCACAAAATCACCCGCCTCCATGCGTTGAAAGACAGCGTTGATCATTTGTGTGAGGGCTGCCTTGGCGGTCATGCGGTTTGTTTCGTCTCGGGACATGAGGTAGATGTTGTAGCAGGCACGCACTGCCTGTGTGTGGAGGGAGTGTTGAGGGGGTGTTGAGGGGGTGTGAAGGGGGTCTGAAGAGGGGTGACTTTTTGGTGATGAGGTGGTTGATTTGTCATGTGTGGTAAGGTGGTTATTTTGTGATAACGACATAGATTGATGATGTGTTTGTCTGATGTGTGCAACAATAAACAGCACCATGCAATCCCAACGTACCAGCAGCAGTGCTTGTCCATGTACAAATATGGTGGTGCTGGTGACAGCAGTGAGGAGTCCCTTGAGCACCCTGCGCTCTACCACCTCATCAGATACATCATCACACAAACACAACAACTCCAATGCCTGGATAAGGGGGGTGGATTGTTATAGAGGGTTTGTATAGAGACAAAGAGAGGTTTTTGTCATAGGTAGGGGTGGTTGTTATGGGCACAGAGTCATTTGAATGTGATACGGTAACAACAAATTGGTAACCACAACCACACCACATGTGGTTGTGGATTTGGGAATTGCACACCAGCATCAAACCTGACAACATACAACTGTGGACCACACCACAAACACCACAACAACTGCCCACAATAACTCTCATGCAACCCACATCATACACCCACACCTGTGCCTGTGGCGGCATGTCCTCCGGCCCCTCCTCCCCGCCATCTTCTTCCTCCTCCCCTCCCTTTTTCGCCCCAGCTACAGGGGCCTTGCCTTCTGCATCACGTCGATGGTTGACAGAAAACACGGGCCCACTGAGGAGCTTGTGTGCAATCATGGCTTGTACACAATCCAGTGCAATCTCCACAATGGGGGCCCGTTTTGTTTCCACTGCCATTCTCAACACCCGTAATACAGCTGTGGTGTAAGGCAGGTGTAAGGTGGGTGTAAGGTGGACAGCAGTGTGTTGTGTGGTGCGTATATGATACAGCAGCAGTGTGTGTGGTGCGTATATGATACGACAGCAGTGTGTGTGGTGCGTATATGATACAGCAGCAGTGTGTGTGGTGCGTATATGATACGACAGCAGTGTGTGCTATCATACATGATACGACAGCAGCGTGTGTTATGCAGACATGATACAACAGCAGTTCATCATCATAGTTATCGAGTGCGAACTGCAACAAAATATCAATACACTATCATACCAGCAGCAGTGCCCTGGTTGAGCCCTGGTGGTGTGGGGAGCACCTGAAATTCGGCACCACCCCCCGCTGCATGCATATCCTCGGCATCTGCCGCCTGCACCTCTGCAGCTGTGGGTATACTCAAGCCTGGGGACAGTGGTGCAGGCGTTCCCTTTGCCACTGCTGCTGCATCGCCCTCACGGGGGGAGGTGAGTGGGGATGTCACCACCTGCAGCGTGCATGCACCAGATGCGGGATCAATCTGCACACACACATATTCTTCCGTGGCGACTGTGACGTCTGTGGTGCTGTCATGCTGTGCCATGCGTGCACGTCGCCCTGCTGGTTTTGCTGGTGTGGGGGGGGCTGCGAGGATGCTGGGGAGCTTGTCCAACAGTTCCTGTGTGTATAGGATATGTGTGTGGCGCAGAAATGCACAATCGCCGAGTCGCCAACCACCTCAACCGCCTTCATACCTTGGCATCTGTGCGCAGCGTGTTGTATCGGCGACCAGCTACAGCATTGCAGAGCTTGTCGAGGTATGGCCCCAACAGCTTGCGTGCTGCTTTTGCTACTTCCTTGTCGTGTGGGGTTGTCATTTGAGGAAAAAGTGAAACAAGCGCTTGCGGTCACTCTGTGCGTATCCAGAGTGGTGGAGGGGGGTTGTGGAGTCGTGGTGGGTTGGAGACGATGGTGATGGCGATGATCTGCACACGTCTGCAACAACTGTACCCAAAAAACATCAAAAGTCCCTTGTGTACCTCTGGCAAGTGTTGGAGCCAACGTAACACGCCCTCTGCTGCTTTCAACTGTGTTTCTTTACCAGCTGCACCCAGTTGATCATGACCCTGCAGCTCAAAGCAGGTGCGTAAATTGCGCTGTAAGCTCCTGCAAACGGGCGGGACAGCTATCTTCTTGACTTCTCGAAGCAATTTACGGTATACTGCAGCTGACATTAAGTATTAGATGATGCTCAAGATACATGGCCATACCGACTTGTACGAGCTTGACGTATGGCTGTAAATACTGTGATTGCACTCTTGATGTTGGATGGGTAACGTGATGCGATTTTATACGAGTATTGGACACACTTTCTCAGTGTGTACCCCTGTGCACCCAGGGTTGAGAACCATCGGGTGAGTGGAGAGGAATGCGTTTGTGTGGTGTTTGTGGATGTGATGGATGCAATGGATACTGTTGCACTGGCTACGCGTTGGTGGGCAGTCACTAGTGCTTGTGCTGTGGTGTCACTGGCGTTGACTATTGACCTGGGTCATTTATTCAGAATTTTTCAGCATCACATGTGGGTTTTTGTACACATGCGGTTTTCGTACACATGTGGGTTGTACACATTCAGTAAACATGGAGGACCAAACCACATACGTCACTTTGCACCACAATAAATCCGAACTTGCGTTGTATCAGCAATACCAGCTTCAGCAAAGCACACTTCCACCATGGCGTGTGAATTTACAACGCACTCTGCTTAATGCATTGCAAGAGGTGGAGATACTGTACCACAGCGCCCGACATTTTTTCGTCATCCCAGACAACAGCATAGTCAACAAGCTGCCCTACTTTAACCAAGCCATTCAACAGCGAGATCAAGTGATGTTGAGTACACCACTACAGGCAGTGGTTGCTGCAGAAATCAGGCCCCGCCCCACCCGCATCACCCCAAGAAGAAAGCCCAAGTATCTGATCCAAGTGGATTTTGGTGTCAAGTCTATTATATTCTGTAATATCGCCATGATGTACGTGCTGGCCACCGCACCATTGATTGACTGGTGATGGTGTGGGTTTTTTATATGTGCGTGATGTTTCATGAGAGTGTCCCTTGTTATTACATCTCGATGTACCAATGTGTAATCAAATGTGAACAGACCTGCATACAAACCACCCAAGCACACTTGCAGCATACCCCACCCAAAAATGACTGGCTGGCATCTCACACTGCAGTGTCGCCAGGGCGAGGTGGCTCTGCATGCCCCACTGGCAGCAACGCCTCTCGTGCCTCGCCCAACCCTTCTTGCACCAACCGACCAGCACGTGTACGCGCAAAAATGCCATGCTCGCGATCACCATCCTCCTCCTCATCACCCGATGCGGCACGTGTCAACAGCACCATAGCAGCCACCAGCAGGGCGGCAGCAACATGGGCGGCAGTGTATGCCCATATACGGGGCGTAAAGCACAAAAACGTGAGCGGAGGGGCCAGCAAACGAGCTGGGTTGAGGATTGCGCCCGTCGCGGGGCCACCTGTGGGTTGGGTGTTGTCGGGAAACCGGTCATATGCAGCGCATCGGTACACGCGGCAACACAAACCAACCGATCCATACCGATCAACATGGCCATGAGCTGTGCGCCACCGGCGGCCCATGCACCATTGTGTTTGTTCAGAGTGGCCGCCACCAGCAACATGGTAAAGAGCAGCTCCCAGCCGACGAGCTGCGTCAGGGTGCCCGTGTCGGCCACGCAGCCGGGACCTGTTTTGGCCCCCAGCCGCACCTCGTCGACCAACAACGCCTGCAACAGAGCACCAATTGCAGCACCAGTAATCTGCAGCACGGACAGCACGAGTGCAGCTGTAAACGTGATGTGTCGTGTGCATGCTGCAGTCAGGCTGGTTGCAGGATTGAGTTGGGCATTGGTGATGGAGATGAGTGTCGCATACGCTGCACCCCACTGCTTTCGTCAACAGGTCCATTTCGCTGCTTGTGAGCATGTTTGTGACAAGGCTGAGGAGCATGGTGCCGAGCAGCTCTGCTAGCACGGTTTTAGTCTGCGCACGTGGGCTGATGATCGCCATCCTGATGGATGACCAGGATGGGGTTGTGGCTATTTGTTGTCTATTGCACCGTGGCGAATGTATCGAAGCTGCTTGTGGTTTCGATCAGCACCACAAAAGAAACGAAAATAGCACAGAAAAAGGGAAAAAAAAATTACTATGTGTCGGGGAACGTTACTGCAGGCTATTGAGTGGGGTCATTTGCTTACAACAGTGTCACCTGTGTTACTAGAACGGACGACTTGACAACACTGAGGACAGTGTTGTACCAAGGGAAATATATACTAAGGGGAAAACTCAAGGAAAGCACACAAGGGGAAACTACCAGGGCAGTTTCAGGGACAAACACAAGAGAACAGCAGAGTACAGAAGCGCTGTTTCGTGACAACTACGCCAACAGGTGCTTGGCAGCATGGTCCACATGATCATCCATAAACGTGGCAATAAAGAAATAGCTATGATCATACCCCTCTTGCATCCTGCTTGTGAGGCTCAATGCTGTGCTGCCCTGTACAGCTGCCTCGAGCGTGTGGGGCTGCAGTTGCACCTCTACAAAGCTATCTGCAGTGCCAGTGTCAATGAGCAGGTCCCTTGGTGGGCCTGTGTATGCCTTTGCGAGCTCACACGCATCATACTGCTTCCAGAGCGACACGTCCTCACCGAGATATCCACCAAGTGCTGGTGATAAGAGGAAAGATGGGAAGGGTGTTGAGAACATAGCTGTACAGCAAACTGTACAACAAAATGTGTGTGCTTTGTATTACACTCCCACACCTCCCCAACCGCCACACCTTTCTTCCCCCAGGGCACGTTGATGGGGTTGCATATGGGTGCAAAGGCGCTGATTGACCTGTAGAGCTCCGGGTGCCTCAACCCGAGCACAAGTGCACCATGACCACCCATACTATGCCCCGTAATAGATGCCTGGGTAGCAGATTGAAAAGAATTGAAAAGTTGTAGAAAACACCATCACATCTACAACAAGAACAGTCATCATCTACACACAGGTCAATTCACATCATCATCATCATCATCATCATCATCATCATCATCATCATCATCATCATCATC
>VFQP010001072.1_pt1 | contig 40671 bp, 69 predicted proteins | sample 3512351 | NCBI WGS metagenome assembly VFQP01 (sample SAMN10412372, study PRJNA504923) | tailings metagenome | isolation source: Relicate 1 Philex TSF1 revegetated site | place: Philippines: Tuba, Benguet | collected 2017-08-29
TGTGTGTGTGTGTGTGTGTGTGTGTGTGTGTGTGTGTGTGTGTGTGTGTGTGTTGGTGCATTGGGCATGTTGGTGCATTGGGTGTGGTGCTGCTGGTGTGTTGACCTTCTTGTGGAAAACCCAACAACAAGCACGGTGGACCAACAGGCACCACCAAGAGGCACCACCAACAGACAACACACCACCAATACCTGCATGTGAAAGGCATATGCAGAGAGCACTGTGTCCAGCGGGTTGCGTATGAAATGAATGAAATGCAGGCGTATGCCTGAGGGCAGGCTGGGCGTACACAGTTCAAGGGCATTACAGCGTGTTGTATTCTGCACACAGGGGCAAAAAGGTGATCCTGCACACTGTGGTACCGACCCAGCAACAGATCCCTGTGATGAAGCAAGTGGTAAAGTAAAAGTGACATGTAGTGTGCTGCTGACACAAGGGAATGTGGGAAGATACAAGGCAAAGCACAAAAGCAACACATACATACGAGCAACACATCACACATGCAGGTACATTATGAATGCCAGTACATCACAAACACACCACACACATACATCGTCATTGTGCAGCAGCACACTGGGGCATTGTGTGAGTATGGGTCCTCCACTGGCAACCACAGGAGGTCCTGTCAGTGCTGCATACTGGCTGACTGTTTGATGGTACAGCCGATGCAGCTTGTCCCTGGTGAGAAACGTGATGATGCGTGATTCACCCTGTTTGACCTGTGTTTCACCTGATATAGGCACGTGGGGGGTGCCTACCATCACCTACCGTACTGTAAAGACGCGGGGTGGTGTGGTGTATGAGTTGTTGATGTGCTGCAGCAAGTAGTCGGCGTCCAAGGCTTTCCTATCAACAAAGCGCTGATGGTACATGTATCCATTGACAATGACTCGTGCTAATGATGTGAAAAAGCATCCTCCAAGCACAGTGCCTGTGGTGAGGGCACGCATACGGCAATGTACGATGAGCATCTGATCATCGTCCCATCCCCGTACCTGTTTTGTGATGCTGTAGCGCCACAAACGCGTCCACCTCGTCATTCAACCATAATATCTGTGAGCCACTGGTCGTAGAGCACGGGTTGAAAAACAGTACCAATGATGCGATCAGTATACATCGGTTCCACATTGTATGCAACCATAAACGCAATCTATCTGCCGCAATGCCTTGAATACGTCATTATAGAATCATAAACATGAGAAATGGACAAATACAAATAAACCAAATGATAAAAAATCCACCTCAATAGTCCCCCCATATACTTGTGCTCTCTCTGTACACCTCGACACAAACATGCCTATCGACACTCCATCAATCAACGACAATAACAGGATGAACAGCATATGAGAATCATGCGACTTTTACTGCGAGCCATCCTGACGATCGTTCTTACCCGATCAGTGCTATCGCAGCCACCCTCACAAGCTGCCAATGTCGCTGCATCGTTGTTCAAATACAATTATGGTCGGGTAGAAAGCACATGGAAGCAGCTCAACAACCCAAGCAAGAGCTGGCTGTCCACCCAGCAAACCACCACCCTGTTGCAGGCGGCAGCAAGCAGCAAACACGTACAATGCTTTCTTGGTGTGGAAATCAAACCCACTGTGCCTTTGCAGGTGTGCTTACCAGTCTATGCTGTTGTGCACAAAGGCACCCCTTTTACATCCACACTCCCCAAACAACAACAGGCACACATGGAGGGCCTGCACAGCAATAACGCATCCCAATGCACAGCATTCAAACCACGCATCGAGGCATTCCTGATGGCTCTCAACCATTTCGTGCTCCCCAACATACCTGCCGATTTTGTCCTACAGCGCCCCGTGCGTTTTTGGTATGACCTCACTCCCAGCACGGTCATCCCCTCAGAGACCTACAGCATGCTGCAGCTGCCAATCCTCACTTCTGGTGCTGCTGCATACGATACTGGCTCACTGCTCATCCCAGAAATATACCGATTCATGGGGATGCTTGCTGGTGAGCAGGAGCTGCTCGACCGTTATGTGTCCTTGTACCCCCACACAAGGGAGTTTGTGCTGGGGTTGTACAGTGTGTTTGAGGGAACCCATGCAGCGCACACAAAGCCATGGTCTCAAAAATTGGACAAGGCGGTGTTTCGAGGGACCTGCATGAGTACATTCAATCCGGACCCAACACCTGGTGCAACACCATTGATGCTGCGGGGGGCCCTGTGTCAGGTATGGGCTTTCAGTGTGCATGTGTGTGTGAGGGGGAGAGCGCATGTGTGTATATGTGTTTCTGTAGGTGTATACCATGCACTACACATTTATTAGTGTGACCCATGTGTTGTGAGATATATGTTGATTCACATGAGAATATCCCTCAGAAAATACTCCCTCACAATCACCTCAACACACAACACCTACCCCCTATGGTAGGTTGCAACCAGTGGATCCCAAGGACGTATTCCCCTTGATGTAGGCATGACTATGAAGACAAACAATGACCCTCCACTCACCCAGCGATGTGCTACGGCAGGGGATCTTGCTGATGGCAATGGACAAGCCTGCAAAATGTGCAAAGAGTGCCTACAGGTAGGGGGTGGGGATGGGGAATACCATTTTTTAATTTAGGCTACCTGTGTACATTGTATATTGTATTGTATATGGTACGTTGTATATCTATTTCATCACACCATCATCACACCATCATCACACTATCAAACCCCTCAAATCACACAGGAAAAGCGCATGTCTAGGCAAGAGTTAGCAATGCACAAGTATCAAATAGCAATCGATGGGCTGGGTGCCACCTTTGACGCATTGTTTCACAAACTCACCAGCAACAGTGTGGTATTTGTCATTCACACAGTGTTGCAAGCAGGGCAACCAGCAGTACCTGCACACCGGTATGAGCGCGTGTTGGGGGTGCGCGTGATTGAGTGCAAACCTGTGTTGGGTGTGTATATGCTGTTATGCCGTTCTCTTTTGGCAGCAAACACATGTAGATATGCGCCAGGCGCATACAACAGCACTTGTCATGCACACACACCAAGAACAAACCCCACATGTCCCCCCCAACAAACCCAATACAGCTTGTGGTATCAGCCATTGCTGCAGCCCAAGGTCAACTACATCAACACAACCGTTGACCAGCTTCAAAAGGATATTGACTGGTGTGCCGATCACCAGCATGAGTGCCAGCAGATTGCCAAAGCAGCCATGAGTGAAATGCAGCCATTGATGGGCAACACAGCTGTGGTGGCATACATGAAGCACGTGCTTGAGGTATGCCTTGGTTGTGTCACCTTATGGTTGACCACGGCACATTTGTGTTTGTCATTTGTTTTCCATGGGGGATTTCACACACCACATCCCACCCCAAATTGCTGCACCAGGCATTGGCAATATGGGACGGGCAGGTTCTCAAACCCACCCAACCAAGCGCAAGCAACCCCACCACCAACCCCACCATGCTGCACTTGCCTGCTTGGCAAAACGTCTCAGTCATACCCCGTAACGACACCAATCTGTTGCAGCAATTGCCTGGTGTCAACATGCCATCAGCAACCAGCAGGGAAAAGGACACAGACGATGTGGTGCAGACGGTGGGCACCAGCACAGCCCAGGTGGGCACAGGGGTGCGCTATGATAAGGTTGGCAGCAACAACTCGTCCATGCTGATACCCAGTGGGTTGACCACCAACCGCACACTGTCCACAACCTTGTTGGATGCTGTACCCACTGCTACTGGTGCTGTACAGAAGGCAATGTCAGAGGCGGTTGCTCAGGTTATGCAGCAGTCGACACACTTTAAAACACAAACTGTGCAGCCTGTTGCCGTGCACCATGATGATGGGTCCTTTGTGGTGCGGTCATTCTTGGATACAGAATCCACAAGTGTGTACAAGGCAGGTCCATTGTAACCGGGTGCATTTGTTTCTGTATTTGTTTGCTGGTGATTCTTTTCTTCCAATTTGTATACAAAAATAAATACAAAACCAGTAATTTAGTAGAAAGCGTCAGTAATGAAAACACACACACCAGCGCCCAACGCTTCCCACAACGCCTCCCACAACACCTCCCACAACACCTAGAGATCACGATGGCTGGTCAACTCTCGGATTACGAGGTCCAACGCCTGCAACGCATCGAGGCCAACAAAAAACGCATGGAACAGCTTGGTCTAGTCGAGGTATGATTGTTACAAGGCCATGTGGTGCACTGCAGCCTCGTTGACCCACAGTGATCGCCAATCACAGGCAGCCAACGACTTTGGCAAGCAGGTGCTTACCGCCGTCCCCAAGCGCACCAAAAAGAGTGCACCACGCAAAAGTGGCAAGGTAGTGCATGCTCCCAGTCTAGAACGCAGGAGGAGCACGAGGGTGGCTGGGTTGCCTGCCAAAACGTACGATGAAAACGTGCTGCTGGGCGTTGACGCCGCTGAGCGCAAGGGCAGCCGAAAGGTAGACTTTTCAGGTATGTTGTTGGACATGCGCATGGGCTGTTGTGTGGGCGAAAAGCAAACGATCAAGAGCGATCATCTTGTGGGCCCAGGTGCTGTGGAGGAGCGTTACACACAGCAACATGTGGATGCCTTGGGAGACTATGAAAAGGAGTGGTATGTTGTGTTTTGGTGCGGGATGGATGATGCAAGTAGGATCTGCCCGTCAATGCTGTGCATCGTGTTGTGTTGTTTGTGGCCATGAACACCCGTGCATGCATTGCCCAGGGAGCTCTTTGTGGATGGCTATGACAGCAATGGTACCCGCATCTACGACAGCGTCAATGGCAAGACGTGCCACCAGTGCCGCCAAAAGACCATGGGCAAGCGCACGTCCTGCTCCGAGTGCAACAGCCTTATGGTGTGTTTGTGTGTGTTACATGGTGTTCATGCATGTATCCTCTTCCTTGAGTCACCTCCATACAATGTGGTACATCAGGGTCAATTCTGTGGTGACTGTCTGTTTATGCGCTATGGTGAAAACATCGATGAGGTGCTTGCCAAGCCCAGCTGGGTGTGCCCCGTGTGCCGTGACCTTTGCAACTGCAGCAACCACCGCATTCGCAAGGGTTGGCGCCCTACTGGTACCTTGTACCGCTATGTCATTGAGCAGGGTATGGTGGCGGGTGGTCGAGTACATACCAAAACACAAATGTTACGCAACCCCTGACCTGAACAGGTTTCAAGTCGGTGGCCCATTACCTGGTGCTCAACAACCTGGCAGAGGCCAACAGTGAGGCAAGTGATGACACAGCAGTAGACTGCACAAAATCAACTGACGAATCCAAGCAGCCTGAAGCATCGGGTCCTGCCGACAACGATGCACCCACCAGCAAGGTCGCCAAGCCTCATACCACCCGCAAGGCTGCCCTGTCCACCACAACCACTGCTGGTATTGACACACTCCTACCAAAGCGCCGTGCTGGTCGTGCTGCTGGCAAGACAGCAAGTGGCAAGGCTGCAAGTGGCAAGGCTGGTGCCACGGGGCAAGAGGTGACCAAGCTCGCACCACGACGAACAAAACTCGTCAAGGCCTAAAACTCTGTTGTTGTATGTACATTAAACACCGTGTTTTTCTTCCATTGTCATACCTGTTTGTACCCGCAGTAGTGCTGGTAATCTGTAGGACAAGATATCGGACTTGTTGACCTTGCATCAAAACAATCCTTCCAGAGTTTGCATTGGCTCTCAACGCCTTGTCAGCCGTGCCTGCTCTGATCCTCTGCACGTCTCTTCTCCATCATTCACATCTACGTCGCACCACCTCGCGTTTCCGTGGTTGACATTCGGCATATTCAGGAGGAACAAAGCAGATGTTGCTTCCAATCCTGGAGATCAACACACTGTAGACCCCAATTTCCACGCTTTCTTGCATGTTTTGGGCCAATTGGCTAGGAGGGCGAGGCATCTCGCTGACAAACCGCGCACAGCAGCCTCCTCCACCACCAGTGCCAGCGTCCAAGCCACCTCGCAAGGCATCATCGTCCAGGCGCCCGCCCTACGTCAAGGGCATCAAGCGTCTTAGGCAGGAGCGTGTGCTTGGACACCGCTCCATCGAGCATGGTTTTACGGGGGCACCGTTGTCACCACCTGCGTTTGTCCCCCGAGAGGTATCCCTTGCTGCAGCCCTGGCTGTGCGTGCCTGGTGGGCTGCAACAGTCGCGCGCTTGTGTTCCAACACCAGCGACATTTCTCAAGTCCTTGCATTGCAGCTGGCAGACAGCCGTGAACGCTTTGTCGCCATGTTGACTGCGCTGTCTCGTCGCATGCGCCGTGATGGCGCCCTGTTTCGAGACACATGCCGTGCCTTTGCTGTGGACTCATACAGTGACCTGCAGGTGTGTTTTTGTTCATACGTGGAGATGTACAACGCACCGTCATGGCATGTGTTGACCAACAGTGTGCACATCATCTTCCAACAACACATCATCAACAACAACACATCAGGATTTGTTCAATAGCTTGTTGCTAGCAGAAACAGTGTACAAAGTGGTTGATCAGGGTGATGATGGCGCGGCGCAAACACTGCACGACATGAAAGCGCAATACCCGCCGGGCCTGATCACAGTGTCGAGTGTGCAATGGGCATTACCCCATGTCACCCATCGCTACCTGTTGGCTGAGAGTGATACCACTTTGTTTGTTGCACTCATGGGCACCAAGCAGCGGCGTGACATGTTTACCAACGCCAACGTGTTGCAAGAGGTGCTGTGGGAGGACCTGCAGGAGGTGCCCCAGGCCATGGGAGGGGGGGTGCACAAGGGGGCCCCTGCAGCGCATCGCGGTTTTTTGCGACGGGCGCGTGCGGTGCCCATTGAAGACCTGTATTTGCATGCACATCGCAAGGGGAAGAAGCTACTGCTGTGTGGTACGTGTGGCAATGGTGGTTTGTCGTTGAAATGGGGAATTGTGCCTCTTGTTATTGGTGGGGATTGGTTGCAATGTGGCCGCACCGTGCACAAGCAACATGTTCATCACAGCATTGTTTCTTGTCTCACACATTGTGACTCCCTCACACCAACAGGGCACTCATTGGGTGGCGCAGTGGCCATGCTGTGCACGATTCGTCTGCTGCAGCACCTCCCAGAATCACAACAGGACAATGTCAAGTGCATTGGGTTTGCCACACCACCTATTGGCAACGGTGCATTGGCAGCGCTTGTGAAGCAGGCTGGGTGGGACCGTTGCTTGCAAAACATCATGTTGCCAGGTGCGGTGTATATATGCATGTGTGTGCCAAGCATGACCAACAATTTCATTCTGCCACACACACCACACACAGAGGACGTCATTCCTCGCTTGCTCACCTTTAGTAGCCAAGTGCGCAACAATGCAGTGTCGTATTTACCACAGCTGCAGCCAGGCGTGCTTGCCGATGAGCTGGATGTTGCAGATCCTGTCGATGGACCAAAACCCATCGTCGCTCCACCTGCTGTGCCAAATGCAGCAAGCACCAGCCATGGTGCCACGCATGTGCCTGCTGTACTGCCCAGCACACACGCAGGCACACAGACTGTGGCAACCAACAGCACGCCAATGGCAGATGTGCATCGTGAGGGCAGTGATGCCGGCACGCCCACCGCCGTGGAGGGCAGCTATGGTAACAACATCCTTGCGCCAACCCTGCGTCAGCTGCGACGATTGCGGCGCTTGCGACAGCATGTGCGTCCTGCTGTGCACGCTGCGGTTGGAGGTGAGGATGCCGCAGTGGCAACACCCAGGGGGAGTGGCAGCCCAGGGGCCCCAGGAATCCCTCCTGCGGCAGGGGCTCCACCTAGTGTAGAACCTGTGGACAATGGTGGTTCTCCAGATGTTGGGCGCATGCCTTGGCAACACATGTCGGTACGTAATGTTGATAACAACAGTGTTGTTTTTTTATGTCGCTGATTGTTTCACACATTGTTACACACACACACACACACACGCGCGCGCACACACACACATTGTTTCACAGGTGGTAGCTCGCACGGCAACCCGCAGCATGTCTCGTGCTGCACAAATCGTCACCTCTCCTGTGAGGGCAACGCGAGCCTATGTCCCCATTGGTACGTACGTATTTCTGGTAGTACGTGCCTGCCTCTATGTGTGTGCTGACTTTGTTGGAGGTAATCATTAACAAGCTCGTCATTAACAACCTAATTATCAAGCTCGTCATCAACAACAATCTAGTCATCAACAACCAATCCCCCAACAAGATGCCCCCCCACCTTTTCTCACACCCTCGAATGTGGTACAGGTCGACAGCTGTATGTCATGCCACACAACCTCTCTCGTACCCACCCCACCCCTCCAACCACCCCCTCGGATTCCACGGAAGAGCCCCCCGCTGTGGAGACGGTGACAACCACCCAGGGCAGAAAACGTGTGTTGTTTCACATGCACCGCATGGCGACCTATCGTGGGCGTATGACTGCGATTTTGTCAGACACAGCAAATGTACCAGTGGGTGGGTTGTTGTCCACAGGCAAGCAATCTCAGCTGGAACTGGTGAAGTCACTGGCACCACAAATGCGGCCATTGAGGTGTGTGTGTGTAGAGGGTGTGTGTGGGGAGGGTTGTGTGTGGGGAGGGCGTGTGTGGGGAGAAAGGTGGGTGGTTGTATATAGTGTACTTGAAAATATACACACAACACAACCACCACCCCCAACAACACAGTGCGGCTGGCTACATCACGGCCAGTGTTGCCCCACCCCCACCCGTACCCCACCCGACACCCTTGGCATCCATCAGCAACACATGGACACGTCAGCTCATCCCCCTCGTTGGTGGCATGGCAGCATCACAATCCACCCAGGGCCGCTGGTCATGGCCATGGTTGCAGTTTTTTGCAGCACGTGAGGCAGAACGCAGTGGTGGGGTTGGTGCCGTCGAGGTGGTGTTGCGGGTGACTGGCACGGGATTGGAAAATGTCAACAGTGTGGATTTGGCGACGGGATCGGGGAGCAGTGTACGTGCATACGTGGTCAACAAGCCCAAAAACACTCTACTGCTGCCGCCGGGGACGGTGATGCCACCAGGTGCAGCGGGGGGGACGGTGGCGCGAACCATGGCGTGGCCCCTGCGTTTGTTGTTGGGACCCCTGCTCGAGGGATGGCAGGTATGCATGGGAGGGTGGTGGGTTGGGCACTGCAGTTGTATCGCATACTGGTGTTCATCTGTGTTACACCTCTCCTCACCCCTACCAAAGCACGTCAAAGCATGGACTGGTCAAGATCCTCTGCTTGTGCGTGCCTACATCCCTGCTGGGCTGCTGTCCCAGATGGCAGATCGAGAACAGCAGGCCAATGGGTCAGTGCAGGGCCAGAAGCTTGCTGTGCGCATAGCAAGTGATTTTCAGGTGGTGGAGTTGCCCCTCAAGTTGGAGGGCAACCTAACGGATGATGAGAAGAAGGATGCAGAGGATCGCTACAAGCGCATTGGACGCATCTTTGCTGCCTCACGCTTGTGAAGCAGGTGTACTTTGCTGTGTTCTTGCAGTGCGTGACTTGACAGAGGATGATGTGTGTTGACGACTGTGCGTGATGACTGACTGTACATCAAAAGAGTTGATGAGGAAATTCATGAGAAGACAATATTCATTACCCCTGTCTGTGTAGCACAGTGTAACCGACGGTGCTTGTTAATGTCAGCCTTGTTGCACAACATAAAAAACAAAAGACACTACTACAACAACAAAGGACCCTTTTCAAGAGCCTCTGCCGCCTACTTGATGCAGCACCACGTCGATGACGTCCTCATCCTGGAGTGGTGGTGTGCCAAGTTTACCAAACACAAATATACAACACACACTGTCACACACACACATACCACAGAACCAACATCACAACACAAACAAACACGCGCACCTCGAGCTCTTCTGCAGCGGGGGTCGACTCTGGGCGCAGGCGGGTGCCATCGAACAAAAATGCAACTGCATTGGGATCCTGTCCCTGCTTCTGACAGTATGCTGTAAACAACTGTTCCAGTGGAGGGAGGTGCAGGGACAGGAGCTTGTGGTACCACCCAGGTGCATTACCCGTACCTTTTGGAATGGCGTTGTTTTCTTCACCTTGAAGTAGACCTGCGATCCATCACCACTCTTGACACACAAGTTGATGTGCTCACTGCTGTTTGTACCACCTGCTCCCTCAGCCATCTGTGGGGATTTGAGTAACATGAAATCGGGTCACTCAACGGGTGACAAGGGTGATCCAAAGTCATTTACTATGTCATTGGATATTTCACAAACAACATCAACGCTTCTTCATGCTCCCAGTGTTCACACCTTGCACAAGGTTGGTGATTGATGAGCTAATTTGCAGCAAGAGAAAGCAGTGCAATTCAATTGAGGAACAGAGTTGGCTGTGATTGATGGGGCAGAGATTCCTAGCTAATTTGCTTCTTGATGGTGCATCAAAAAACCGTGCCGGGCATGCTGTGCAACAACTGTGAAAAATAGTGTTTTCGTGTCTTTCTTCGTGGCTGTTTTTCCGGATTAGTAATAATTGTTGAGGCGAGGTGTCAAGACTGCGGATGGCTAATAACAAACGTACAACATCAACCGTACGTCATCACGATCATCATGCGGGGGGCCAGCCACAACTACAGCTCCCTGCTGCAATTTCGATTCAAATAGCAGCCATATATACCTATAAGATGCTAAAGATACAATTGTTTTGAATGCACATACCTGGACAGTGTGCATAGTGGCCCACATGTGGTTATATGCCCTGTGCACGTTGGTTTTTGCAACCACCCATGCAGGTAGCTTGGCAGCACCACTAGGCAACACACTCCTCGTACTACTCATCATACACATGGTCATCATGCGTGGTCTCAGGTGCATCGTTGATGCTGCAGGAGCATGGGGTCGCACATGCAGTGCTCCCCATGACATTGCGTGATCAACAGCATGACGCAGGCGCGGCTGGTGTGTTGCATGTGTTCATCAAGGCCGTGCACCACCCGCGCCTCATGGAGGTCAAAGGTGTGGTATACTTTGATGCAGCAAGTGAGATCCAGTATTGTCGACCCAAGGCCAAGCGTGTCGCGCCTGGACCATGGAGAGGCAACAGCACTGCAGCACCAGGGTTTACCATCACGTCGATGGCCCAGCCTGGGTTGGTCATAACTCTTGAGCGCGTTGCCGAAGATCATGTCACGCCAACAACGCCGTGCATGCCCCTGCTGTTGCGTGCAAATGTGTCACACACAAATGGCGAGTGGCAGCTGCATGTGCATGGAGTGCCAAACGTGGTGGTGCCATTGTTGGACATGCAGCCTGCTGTGCAGCCAGAAAGCACGCCTACCTTTGTGACCATGCTGGGTAGGTGTCTGGGGTGTGTGCCTGGGTTTTGTGAATGTATCCATAACCGCGCAAAACCAACACAGGGCAGTATTTCCCACCCACTCCTGGTTTTGGAGCTCGTTTGCTGCACACCCACATAGACTGGCATGCACGCATGGGTTTTGTGGGGACGCTTCTGATAGGCCATGCTCCTTACGTTGTGGGGCTGCATAGCCAGGTACGCTACTTGGTGTTGAATGGGAGGATGACACTGTATAGTAAAATGGTGCGTTTCAACAGCAGCCTCACCTCCCTGTCACCAGGACTTGCTGCGTCCCCATTTTGAGCAGGGGCAACTGGTTGCGATGGAGTTTGACGAGTATCCCTTGAATGTTGGATATCGAGGATACGGTATGTAGAGGGGCCTGCAACTCGTCAACATCTGCAGACCAACGGTGAATCCAACTCGACAAACACAGACCAAGCAGTCATTGAAAACGTGGCTTTGCTCAGCCTTTGGGGAACAAACACTTGGGTTCTCAGCATTGACGTTGACGAAGTGCTGGTGCCACGGGTGCCTCACAGCAACATAGGCGCGCTCCATGACGGATGCATGTCGTCCCCTGCCGAAGTATTGGGCATGGTATGTACGTATGTGCCCACTGTTGCGCGTTTACATGTGGCTGCACAGTCATTCCATCCCCAACCATCAGAGGTACATATGGAGGAAAAATGTTGCATGTTCGTCATGCACAAGCTGCGGCAAGGACAATGGCGATGGTGCATGCACGCAAATCGACGGGGTTGCTCTTCTCCGCCAATATGATATGATTCAAGCCGACACTGTAATACAACCCAAGGTGCGTTCATGTTGTGTGTATGTGTGCGCTGAAGAAGGAGACAACATGGAAACAGATGGAACACTCCTTTTGCACATAGGTGTTGATACATACCATGGACGTACAACGATTTCATGTGCACGACGGTGAAGGGCACGCAAAACCCGTCATGGTCAATGATACAAATTGCGCTTATGTTGCCCACTTGGTCAACGTATATGCTTGGCGAAAGAGTGTTACTGAGGATGGATTCGCTAGGATGCCGATGTCCCTTGTAGAAACTTTGCCAGCATAGCGAGTATCATTCGTCTGCAGGTGCTTGTCATTTCTATATTTCATATCGAGTTATTTCATGCAGGCTAGGTGTTCCCATAAGTAAACATGGTGGGAATGCAGATCAACGATAAAGTGCGTCCTCGGTTGCACGGCATTGGCATGCATTGTACTGGCATGGACATCGTCTTCGTAATGAAGCTGTTCCGGTTGAAACTGAGTGTCATTGTTGGGCGACACGTTATTCGCTTTGCTGTGGCACAACGTTGCATTTCCTGGTGACATCGTCATGTTCATCGGGTCCCTTACTGCTGCGCTATGGGTTGGGAGCATAGATAGTCCCCTGCATGGTGCAAACCATCATCAGGGATGTCGGTCAGGGGAATGCGTAAAACTTAAACAACCATCATGCGATGTTGTATAGACTTGATATGCGCAAGCACCCGCACAATTTGAATACAATGAGTTCGTTATGCAGGGCGACCTTGCGTCACATAATTGGAGCAGAGATGGATGCTTGGCCGAGAAGAGCCAACAATAAGCAGCAGAACAAAGCTTTTAGCACCAGTGCACATGTCGGCTAAGTCAAGCGTTCCCGTAGGGATGCCCCTCTCAACATTCCTGCAAGCGCACACATGTTCTCTGTATTTCTATCTCACAAAGCAGTCCTCCTACATCTCATTCAATCGTCGTGACCTTGTACTTTTCCAGCACCGTTTGTTCATATGTTCATATGTCACTTGGCAATGAGTCGACACGAAAATGCGCTTGGAGGAAACACATTCTGTCAAAAGACAACAATTACTGCCATGACGCAAGCATCCCAATATTTGTCGTCATTGCACAAGAGAAAGCTACATGGACAAAAATGCTTCCTGATTGCTGTTGGCAAGACCACCACTCAACTTGAGGTTTGATGCTTCTATTCGCCATGATGGAAATTGCGGCAAGCTACTGCACATGTTTACCAGCACCTGCATAATTTGAATGCATGTACAATCAATGGTGAAACGATGCACCCTCTTTGGTTTTGTTGGCGTCAACGTGGTACAATTTACTCTGATTTGCCAAGGCTAAACGATCACATTCTGCATCAGTGTCAATTGGTAACGCATCCAGATAAGGTTATCAGTTGTAAAGAACAGGCAGTGTGCTTGTACGGGAAAACAAATAAATGCACACGTCAATGTTCATCATCAACTCAACAAGTCAATCACGTACCAGGTGTCACAACATTATTTCATACTGCACTGAAGATGGTACAGTGTGGACGCTAACTTTGCCGTCATAACACAATGCCGCAAAGGACCACGGATCCCTGGTACTCCAAGCCAACCCTGTTGGATGGGCGCTAGTGTTGTGCTGATCGCACTCTACTCCATTTGTCCCTTTCCCCGACCTGTACCTGTCCCTGTGTCTTCAAAATCTTCATAGCAGAAGAGCGAACACTTTTTACCCGTGTTATACCTGTGAATTGACCAGGCAAACATGGGTCGACAACAGTAGTTTCATCTTGTGTGTCACATCACAACGCACCAAAGCCGTGCAGTGGCGTCAGAGCTGCACGATGCTGCGATTTTTTCGTTGGATGGATTTATGCGTACACAGGATACGCGATGACGATGCCGCTGTGTCGCCAAAACTGGTCCCTTCGTCAAACTCCTGTGCGACATGCGAGCCATCGCTGCTCTGTTCGCACTGTGCGTCTATAGCACAAAGCAACGCTTTTGAACGTACCGCATATCCCACCAACGCACAGCACCGTCATCACCTCCGGTCAGCAATGTGCTGCTTGCTTTTCCGCCCAAATCCACCGTGCGCACTGCCCCTTGATGTGCAGCAGGAATGCGTGCTGCCACAGTTCCCATCTTGGTGTCTACGACTTCTATCGCATGACCAGCAGCAACAACAACAATGCCAGGGGTGCTTGCGCTCATACACATGGCTTGTGGCTGGTTGCTCACACGCACTTGGCACGTTGCCTGTGTAGTGGGAAGGTATAGTTGCGTTTTCATAGTACTTCACATCACCACGGACATTGTACCAATGTACCTCTTGGTCAGCTCTTGTCTGGTCCACAGTAAACATGGACACTGCTGCAGAGGTGTCTCCTACAAGCAATGAGTTGGGTGCCAGTGGATCCCATGTTGCACACGTGGGATTGTGCTCTGCAGGGATGGTATGCAACGATTGCAAATGTACGTCTTCCAGGCGCCACATCTGCACGTGGCTGCGACTGCCTTCTGTTGTGGTTGATGGCATGGGTGTTGTGTATTTGGACATGCTTGTAGGCATGTCGTTCTTTCACAGCTGGTCAGTCATGCCCCATACACTGCCACGACACACACCTCCATTATGCAGAGTGACCAGGATGTCTTGTACATGTGGCGATGGTTCAAGCTGCCATACGCCATGCTGATGCACCCACGTCCGTTGGCACTCTAGCGTATCAGTCACTGGATTGTGTTGCAGCGACACTATCTGTTGTGCATAGGGTGGGTGTTGATGATGGCCTGGTGCTGGCTTCATTTCCACATCAACATACCTCATTACTTTCCCTCAGTGTATTGGTGGCTACAAACCATGCAGATGAATGGGGATCAGCTGCAATGGCACGTGCAGAGTGCTTGAGGGACAATGTTGATGATGGGTTGAGACACATGGTGAGGCCCTGGAATCACCTAGCTCCCCTAGATCGTTTCCTTTTCGCATTCTGCACCTACAACTATGCAATCCATTTCAACATGCATAACACGATGATATAATCTTTTGCAAGTCAACTTGTGGTCACTCTCTTTCGTTTTTTCCCAGCCATTTCAATTTCGTATTCATTCCTGCACATCATAGAAATGCCGTCTAAATACTCAGCGACGTGTGTGCTGCCGCTGGCAGCGCACGAGTATTTCTTGGCCAAGGTGGGCAGGGTTGTTGTAGGGATGCCCTTGCAGTGTTTTTCACACTCAATCATTCCTCTGTTTTAACCTGAAATACACAGGATAGCCCTGCCTACACGTCTTTGCTTGCCAAGGTTTGTAGAGCACGTGTAGAGCACCTGGTCAATCCTGCTCATCTTGTTGCACACACCTCACCACCCCCAGATACAAAAGCTCAAGGCTATCACCTTTATCGAGCTCCTGCCATGCGATGATCCAGATACAGACATCATGCACATGCTCACAGAACCCGACTTGTCTGCCTATGTGCCTGGGTCACTCATGCGCTTTATCAACTTTGACACTGCGGTGCATGATCATGTCACATATGTCCGTGATAAAGTTGCAGGCCCCACATACGAGTGGAGCGTACAGGAACACTTGCCTAGCATGGGTTCCAATGTAGGTTTGATTTTAGGCGTACACGTCGTTGCATGCACCACAGCCCCGCACATTGTTTCACCACCGTTCATCATCATCCCAGTTTTCCAACAAGTATCAAATGCGCCTGGAACCAATTGACGACAAGCGTAGCAAACTACATGCCACTGGTGAGGTTGCCATAAAAATGCGAATGATTGGAGGCACTGCAGAGCGCATCACCAGCGAGAGCATTGTCAAGGGCATTGAGAGCATGCACGTTGTTTTGGCACGGTAGGTTTTTCTGAGTGTTGATGATTAATGTGTGGATGGATGTGTTGGTGGATGTGCCAATGTAGATGTGTTGATGTTTCTGCTGACAATCATCGACATGTACAGGTGGGTGGAGGTACGTAACAAGATGATGGAAACGGAAGAAGGTCGCAAGGCATTGCTGGAGGGCCGGCCCCCTCTCAACGTCATCCCCAAAGGTAGGTCGTGCACAGATAATGGCTCTTCCGTTGTGTGTGCTCCGTGATGTCCTCAAAACCCCTCCTTCTTGGTGAGGATACTACCCCCCGAAAAACTACCCCGACATGCAATCACCAGTCATCCACAAATAACAAACATCAATTACATCAACACACAGAAGCACTGGAGGCTCTTGCTCGCCCCTACACTCCCCTCCAAGAACCCGCCCCCGAGGGTGAGGAATTTGAAGGGGAGTTGTTTTTTGATGCAGAAGAGCTGCAAGTGTTGGAGCTTCCAGAAGGTGCCACTCCTGCCCTGGTCAACACCCTGGCAGCAGATGCTGCTGATCTGTATGAAGCAGTACATGCATCCATTGTGGGTGAGAAAGTGGAGAAAGTTGAGTTGAAGGCGGAGGAGGTTGAGGACATGTTGCCACCACTGAGCACTGGTGCACCACCATCACCAGTACCACGCACTGGCAGCCGTGCAAGGGTAGGGCAAGGGTGGTTGTTGGTGTTTGGGGGGTGGGGGTGGCGTTTTTTGTGTGTGGGTATGGTGTTTTTTGTGTGGGTATGGCACCGTGCACAGACATGGACCGCGTGCATTGACCTGCATGTTGACCACAATCCACCAACCCTGTATGTTTATTATTACAAAGTATCACTGCACGATCATTACAAACCACAAACCAACACCCCTGTATGTGTATTATTACAAAACACCATTCCTGCAATACATCACAGACAAAGGCCAAGCTCAAAGAAACATTGAGAAAGGCACAAGAGGATTGGAATGCACAATATCAGGACTGGAGCATGTATGGTGTTGGGTGTTTGGGGTGTTTGGGGTGTTTCGGGTGTTCTGGTAGGTGTTTTGGGTGTTTGTCATGTTGTGCACATTGTCTAATACTATACGTTGTTGTAGTAGTAGCACACATGCTTCAGTCGAGTATTAGACTTTGCTTTCTTCACATGTCACTGTGTGTCTGTGTCACATATCACAGACACATATCACACCACACCTTGACAGGTTTTGGGACAAGCATCAGCAATACATTGCATTGCCAGCACCCTCTGATTTTGCTGTCCGGCTGAAAAACATTGTCAAGATTGCTGATGGTGCGCATGGGGGAAAGTGGTGGATTTTATGGGGAAAATGGGGATTCTGTGCAATTGGTAAATAACTGCAGGCACACACATTGAAGTGCTTGTGCTTGTGTGTGAATCGCTGAATACAAGCACACACACGTGTTGCTGAATACAAGCACACACACCCTTGTTTCAATTAATCATCACTAGGATTGGATTTGTTGCAGCTGGATCAATTGGCGAGTGGTGAAAGACAAGCGTCCCACACACGTATGAACACTGTGTGTGTATCCGTGTGTATTGATATGTGTTGTTGTCAATGTTGTGATGTGTACGAGACAACGTCATGTGCCTGTACACTATGGCCTGCAACAACGTATACAACCATTATCTACAGTATTGTTGTTGTGTACTGTTCTATAAATGAATACACAACCATTATGTATTCCATTATGCAACAACAGAAAAATGGTTTCAAGATCGTTTGCAAGAGCTTGTAGAGACAGAGCGTCACAATCGTGCCACATTCAATCGTGCAGTGTCCAAGGTGTTGAGTACTCGTGGTATGCGCGTTACACATCAATATGTTTTTGACATCAACATGCTCCCTTGCATGCATGTGTTTTTACTTGTGGTGCACATCCCCTACGCAACATCAAACGTGTCCCCTGATCACAACACGCACGTATCCCATGATCACAACACGCACGTATCCCATGATCACAACACACGTATCCCATGATCTAACCACCACAGGTTCTGTTGCAGCTGGTGCGGATGAAAACAGCCACCAATATGATGATGCAGCACAAGGGCAGGCAATTTCCAACCGACAGCTGGATCGACTGGGCACAGGCATCATGACAGGCATGGGCACTGTGGTGGGGGGGGTGGCGCTGGGGGTGGGTGCTGTTACGGAGGGGGTGGCAAGTTTGCTCAACCCCAGTGGCTCGAAGGAAAGGAATGCAGGGGATGATGCTGGAGATAGTGGCAAGTAGAGCGCAGAGAGTACAGTGGCAAGTAGAGCGTACATTGACGCGTTGTTTGCATATGTTTGCATAGACTTTTTGTGTGCATTGGCCCGTTTGCATTGGCCCGTTTGCATTGGCATGTGCAGCGTAGTGTAACGTGAACGGATGGGTCTTGCATGGTGGTGTTACATGTTGTAGCAGGGCTCCTGCTGTAAGGGTACTGCTCATGTGACAGCATGAGCCACCATGGTCACACATACACATTCGTGAATGTACATCATTATCGTCGATAACAATATCAACAGAAACAATACATCAATTACCTACTACCTGCTACTACCGATGATGCTACTTGGCCTTTTTATTGCCAACAGTGATGCCTGCAGGTACACCACCACTCCCATGTGCCCCACCACCCACCCCAAGGCCAGGTGCACTAGCCCGCAGCAGTGCACACAGCAACGCCACACTTGCTGCAAAAAACAAGACCGAGGCAATCCACACATGCAAAAACACATTCTTGCCTCGAAACTCCAACATGTATGCCCATCCAAGCCAGTGCAGCTGTGCACACAACCAGCAGGCACTTGCTATACCTAGCCGTGCCTGTGTTGTTGTTGATACACTGTGAAACATGTTGTGGTGGGCAGTTTGCACAAGTATTATCACACCACACAGTGCACACATAATATCTCCCAATCCCATGCATGAGCAGTTGGCATTGCGTAGTTGGCAATGTGTAATGGGCACTGTACCTTGTTATTACCAACATCCAAATGGGGCAGGGCCAGTGGCAGGAGGCTCATAAACCACACAAAATACTGAGCCGTCACAACCTGGGGGAGCATGTGGGTGAGTATGGGTGAGTAGGTGGGTGAGTATGTGGGTGAGTATGTGGAGTATGTGCAACATGTACATGAGTTGTTTTACACGCAAAAAGTGCTTCATAGTGCTTCAAACACCACATCATGGTGTTTCAGATCATGGTGTTTCAATCCCCACACATCATGATGCTCCAATCCCCAACCCCCCTCTACCCACCTTGTTGAATGCAACAAATGCAAGTGTCTGCAGCATCAAGCAGCATGGTAGCTGTTGATACCGAGTGATGCCTACCACCAGCACCACCATCAGTTGCAGGGGTGTGGCGAGCATCAACGCTCGACCAGCACCTGCATGGGTGGCATGCATGGTGAGGTAGGTGGGGTACCAATACAGGGAGAAGGAATGCCTGGGGTCCTGCCTGTGAGTGGCATATGGCTCGTATTGCATTTTTGCAGTGCATGGTGTTGTTGTGAAAATGGCTTTGTGGTGGGTGTATTGATGGTTGCAATTCACAACACACACAAACAAGAAACAAAACACAAACAAGAAACAAAACACAAACAAGAAACAAAACTGAGCACTGGTGATATGAGCAGCAACAGCACACATGCCCACCAACACACACAGGCACACACACACATACATACCGTGTAAAGTGATACAAGTAGGATTCGTGGATGAATGGTGCTCCGTACAGGACATACCCACCACCCAACAGCACAAGAAATGTTGCTGCTGACCCCAGCACAAACTCCCACACCCACGGGTTGGTGATGCTCTTGTGTGCTATGTGCCATGCGTGTATGATCGGACCGTATGGCGTGGTTGGTGCAAGGCTGGGAGAGGGGACAGTAGATACAGGGTGCTGGTGGTGTGTATGTGTACACACTATGTACACTATGTGCCTACACTAGTACACCATGTGAGTATGTTATATTCACTGTATGGCCACACTACGCACAGTAACAAGAAATACACGCTGTAAGTACACTGCATGCATACACATGCGAATTACAATAACAACACACCTTTTCTTTGACATGGATGCTGTTTCAGCAAGGTATAGTACCAATGCCGGTGCATAAATGATTGGGTATACACGCCAGTGACACACAAGTCCGTAGAGCACAGATGCCACAACCACCCGCCGCCATGCTGTGCGTTTGATGTCACACTTGATGATTGTGATGTGCCGCCATATGCAGCACCATGTATAATTACAACCACCATCATCCACAAGCACACACAACCTTTGCGACCAGCGCCCCGACGTTTGGCAGCCGCAAGCATCCATATCATGGCTATGATCACCACCACCACAGGGGACTCGCAGCTGCCACGTGCGCTGATGGTGGCAATGTATGGATTGAAAAGCCACAGCGACACGGCTACTAGCACCTGCCATGGGGTTGCTTGGGGCGCAAAATGCTGTTGGGTTGGTGGCAACCTCTGTGAAAATGTTTGTGCGTGATCATCGATGATGGCATTCCATGGAACGCATACCTTGTAATACTTGAGCACTAGAAACGCCACCACTATGTCGGCACTGCAAAACAAAACCTTGCCCCATGCCCCAAAGAGCAAGTGGTTGGGCACCAACAGCCATGCTATGATGGGCGAATATCGGTATGTAGGCCTGTCATACGGCGAGCCACCCTGCAGCACATGTTTGGCTGCATCACTATACACGTGATAATCAATGTCTGTAAACTTGACATCGAGATATGCGTCTTGCCAAGCGCCGATCAATAACAACAAGATGCGAGTGGCTGCACCCAACAACAGCAACACACGCATGGCAACATTTGCAAGATTGATGAGGTTTCAGGTGTCGGTGATTGAGAGCTAGAATTACAACATCAATCAACAAAAAGTGCTCCTCATGGTTTGTTGTATCGACGAATATCATACATAATGCTTGGCACCGTCACTGCATCCCGCACCAATGCCTGCCCCTCTGGACCTGCACGCTTGAGCATATCCAGCAGCCGTGTATAATACAGCAGCAGCTGTGTCATGGATGCCTTGAGCACCTCCCTCCCAGATGCCGCTGATGACGAAAAGTCCTTCATCACCTCCCTATGCAAGCTATCAATGCCGCCACTCCACTTGGCCGTAAACTCCTTGACCACAGGTTCCGCCTCAACGGGCCCATACTTGGGGACCGGTGTGTTTTCTGGCACCCCCTGGAGCTTTTGTGCTGTTTCTGCTTTTTTCACAAATGCCACCAATCGCGCAAAGTGCTCTGTAAGCACCTCTTCCACATACATTGATGTGCATGTGCTCACTTGCTCCTGGGTGATTGAATGTGGGGGTGGTGCACAATATTGCTCACACATTGCTTGGCATGGGTGCACCTCTATGCACAACCCATTCACATTCGCATGGTACCACCACGACCACATTCGGTGTACCCCATACACGACCCTCCCACCATGGCCTACCTCAAATTCCTTGATGATGGCCATTCCCAGATTACCCAGTGGGTGGCCCCCCTGTGCTGGCATGGGCACAGACGCCCCCCCCCTTATTCGCTGCACAGCATCCTGCAATACCGACAGCACAAAACTGAAATTCAACAACAACAACACGGTGGATTGTTTCTTTTTTTGCATGTTTCTGCTCTGCCGCAACAACAGCTCAATCATGGCTGATTTCAGGCGTTCGATATTTGTGTCCAACGGCCCATCTGCCCCCTCTCCATTCAGTGCCAACATGGTGCTTGTGAGGTGGGCATAACGTTCTGTGATGTAGTGGACTTTGAGGTCTGTAAAGGGGTGAGTGCTGGGGTTGAAGGCACGCAGGCTGTTGAGTTGTGTGTCAAACATTGCCTGTGTGTTGTTGGGGGGTATTGCGTTCATGTGTTGGAGGGTGGAGGTGGGTATTGAGGGTGCATGGAATGTACATCGACACACATGCATGTACACCTATGTTTCACCTCAGCTATGTTTCATCCTAGTACGCCAATATCAGTAAGTTTGCCTGTATACACACCCTTGCATACCCTTCCCCCCTTACACTCTTCCATTGCCCTCCCCCCTTTACACACAGACCTTGAGTTTTGGCCAAAATAACAATTTGAGACGATCAAGGTAGTCATTGAGACACTGTATCTGACGAGGTGCCACCAGTGTGCTGTGCATGCTATTGATACGAATCATCAACATGACGGCAATCATGTCATGTGTTTCCTGTGGTGGGTGGGTGGGTGGGTGTTGGGATGAGTGGTGGGTGGGTGGACACGTTCCATGTGCATTGGTGATGATGCTTCTTGGTACATTCGCACAACACATACACACACAATACAGCACATGGCCAATCATACACTGCATCAAAACACCGCATCGGTATAAAGCATATCAGTAAAGTACCTGTAAAAATGTGTTGACATTCCCCTCCACCACTTGCAGTGTGGGTGTAAACACCTCTGCAAACACAGCAGTGTCTTTGGGAAAGAATTTGAAACAGAATTGGGATTCAGTGGTGGCGGTATCAATGACAAGCTTGTGCAAGCTGCGGAAAATTACCTATGTGTGTGGGTGGGGATGATACACATGTCCCCCACACAAACACCTCCACACCCCCCCCCCCCCACACCCCTACAAACACACCTCATAATGAAACCTGTCCCCCTTGGCCTCCTCTATGTGAGGAATAACAGCAGGCATGTCCAGCTGACCCAACACAGCCCCTCGACTGCCCAGGGCAAACACATCGGCCTTGTGATGTGCAGCTGCTGCTCTCCCAAACATGCCCATCACACCACCATGTGCACCATCAGGGTTGCCCAACAGGTCGGCTTGTGTTGCAACATCCGTAACCTGGTGTGGTGGTTGATGTTGGGTACATGACGTGCTTACACACACCTTGCATACATATACGACACCATACATACCAGCAGTTTGTCAGTGGCAGTGATATACGCCCTAAATTTGGAGGACAACACCCGAGACAGGGTATCTACATATGCCATGCGCACCTCCTCAAACACCTCCCTGCCATGCTGTTGCAAGAAAATGACCAGGTACTTGTACTTGAGGAGGACGTTTTGTTGCAATATCTGTGTGGGATAAGAGAGTATGTGGGTGTTCGTGGTGGATGGGGGGAGGGGCTGATACAGCACAAGGCAAACATCATTGTGATATGATTGTGACAAACAACACCAACACCAACACAAACACAAACAACACAAACACAAACAACACAAACACAAACAACACAAACAACACAAACAACATACCAGCACATGCAAAACACCAACAACACACCTGTATATTCGTCTTGTCCTTGCGCAGAGAGTAAATGCGCTGCAATAGAAAATCACGACACTTCACTGCGGCTTTGGCTCTCAATTTCTCCAACTCTGGCGCCACATCACGAAGGGCTGCTGAGGCTTGTGCCCGTGGGTCTGCATCAGCAAACATCAGCTTTTCTGCGAGGGAGTGTAAAGCAGCAAGAAACATTTCATCCACCTCACCTGGGGGGGGGGGGTATTGAGGGGGGAAGTATTGAGGGGGGGAGTATTGGGGGGAAGATGAAGTGCAGGAGAGATACGTGTGGGGGGTGGAAGAAGTCGTGAAAGTAGTAGTGAAACAAACAGTTGTACTGGTAGTGAGCAGGATGTAAAGTAACACATGTCAACACAGCACACCCACACACCCACTCCTACCTTGCACAATGGTGGTAATGAGGGAAGATGGCACCACAATGTGCTCCAAAAACGCACCCAATCGTTCCTGTGCTGCTTTTCTGTTTCTCAACTTGACACTCATGCTCTGACTGTGCTCCTGCAGGGATCGAATTTCACTCGAAATGCTTCCCAAGTCGGATTGAAACTTACCCAGCAATTCCTCCATGGTCGCCAGAATGCCATCACATGCACGTATCTGCTCATGAAGCTGCACCAGGTTGTCTGTCTCGGATATGTAGTCTTGTATGCTGTCGAGTTCTGCTTGGCGGAGTTTGGATTCGTATTGCCTGCCATACTCCTTGGGGTCACAGCCCTGGTCAAGGATGGCTTTGAGTACCTGGCGGCAGGGTTGGGGGTGATGGGTATGCTTCTTTTACATGTATACTTTTTGATGCAACACTGTGTGTGCAATACTGTGGGAAACAGTGCACCATCCGCCAACAAGAGTGCAGGGTACTGACAGCACCACCACACCTCATGGTTGCGAAACTGCTCCAGTTCCTGGTCCACACCCTCTAGGCGAAAGTGAGAGGTGGTGATGTCCAGGGAGGGTATGTGGGTGAGGGATTGGGCAGGGTCCAGGGATGGTGTGTCGCCCTGATCGCCTTCCGCTGCCAAAAACTTGGCAAGCTCTGGTGACATGCGTGCATGTCCAGATTGTCCTGTTGCCATTGTTTTGTGATTGATGGGTGCTTCTTCTGTTATTGTTCTGTTGGATGCATGGTGTGATGATGGTGTGATGCTGGTGGGAGATCAACAGGTTTCTACTGATGTTTCTGCTGATGACGCAGTGTACAGAATGCAAGAATGAGAGGAATCCTATGAAAGGTTTACTATGACCATCAACGTTGCAAGAAAAAACACCAAACAACAACACCCTTCATTGCACAGTGAAAGAAAGCCCAAACTGCTTTCCAAAAGCGCTGCAATACTCCACTCTGATCAATACCAACAGTACACGCGCAGCGAGACTTTTGCAAGTCGACCACTACTAATCAATCGTGCCCACATGCCGCCATCAGCCTTGCACTCGCTCTGCAACCCTTTTTCGTAAGTCTTTCAACCTAATACCAATACAACCACACACACACAAACAACCATGCCCGTCAAGCACTGCAGCAGTTGTAAAACAGCGCGTGCAGTCCTCAAGCGCCCCAAGACGTTTGAACAGCTCTGCAGAGAATGCTTTTACGCTGCCCTAGAGAACGAGGTACACCATACCATCACAAACAACAACCTGTACAAGCCTGGTGAGCGTGTCGCCATTGCTGCTTCGGGTGGCAAGGACTCTACTGTGCTGGCACATATCATGACCACACTCAACGCACGACACGGGTATGTTGATCGTGGGGGTGTTGATCGTGGGGGTGTTGATCGTGGGGGTGTTGATCGTGGGGGTGTTGATGGTCACCATCAGCAAACAACCACAATTCCAACCCTCTTGAACAACCACTTTATTCGAACCCTTGAACCTCTTCCCACATAAAAAACCACACAAACCCATATAAAACAACAACACAGATATGGATTGGACCTCTTTCTATTGTCAGTCGATGAGGGCATCAGTGGCTACCGGGATGACTCATTAGAAACCGTCAAGCGCAATGAACAGCAATACGCCATTCCCCTGGTGGTGGTTTCCTATGAGCAGCTGTATGGGTGGACCATGGACGCAATCGTGCGGGAAATCGGGACCCGCAGCAATTGCACGTTTTGTGGGGTGTTTCGTAGACAGGCACTGGATAGGGGGGCGGTGTTGGCCAGGGCGGACAAAATTGCCACAGGGCACAATGCAGATGATGTTGCAGAGACGGTGCTGCTGAATATTATTCGAGGCGATGTACCACGGTAAGCTGGGGTGTACGTACAAGGTGGAACAAGGGGCGAGCGGAGAGGGGAGCGTTTCTGTTTTTGCAGTGGGTAGGAAAGTATTGTCTATGAAATTGTGTGATGGCTAGGAAACACACATATATGTACATGGAAATACACATATATGTACCCTGCTATGTACCAAAACCACAGGTTGGGTCGGTGTGCCAACATCATCACTGGTGAAGACAGCTCTCTGCCACGAGTCAAGCCATTCAAATACACATATGAAAAGGAAATTGTCATGTATGCGTACTTCAAAAAACTCGATTATTTTTCCACTGAATGTGTGTATGCACCATTTGCTGCACGTGGATTTGCCCGAGAGTTTGTCAAAGACCTAGAGGTGTGTTTGGGTGCGTGGTGTGTTTGGGTTGCGTGCGTGGTGTTTGGGTGCGTGATGTGCTTGGTGGGTGGTGTGTTGGGGTTGTGGTGTGTTGGGGTGTGTATTGTGAACGTTGCTGTGGGTAGAAGGAAATGCAATATGCTTGTCCACATCTTGTCATTTGTATAAACAGCTTGCACGTCCCCGTGCCATTGTGGATTTGATAAAAACAGCAGAGACGTGCAGCATTGCACAGCAGACACAAGAAAAGCTGCCAGACGTCAAGCAGTGTGAGCGCTGTGGGTACATCACGAGCCAGACGGTGTGCAAGGCATGTGTGCTGCTCGAGGGACTCAACAGTGGTGTGCCAAGGTTGGGCGTATCGCGCAAGGGGCAAAACATTGTAGCAGGTACCCAACCAACGCCACGGCGACGACCTGTGCTTCAGTACGAGACCAACGTGCAGGCTTGATGTTGTTATTTTGTCATTGATTTTCCCCATATTTTTGTAAAAAGGAATCGACACCATCACAAGAACAACGCCAGGCCGTGTTGTTTACCATCGGCATCTTGATCATCCAACAGGACAACAGTGTCGTTTTAGCACCAAACACGATCCACTGTACGCCCAGGCGCAGAGAGAGACTTGAAAATGCAGCGCCAGAAGCGTCGTAGGGTGGAAGGCACAAAGGCGCCCGAGGTGCGTGACGGGATTCCCAAGAATCACACATCCCCACTCTGCGCAATTCTGCACCTAAATCTCTACAGCAGGCAGTTCAACCAGCTCTGCAGCAAAAGAATCGGGCTGGGGCTGTCGATCCACATCATACACAGCACAATGCACCTTGTTCCAGTGGACCATCTCAGACGCTGCTGCCACAAGTGTCCCCAGCAGCCAGCGCACAACATCCTGCACCACAACAACCTGTTGCGGTCACACAACCTGCTATCACACAGCCAGCCAACAATGCGGCATCGAGCACCCTGCAGCCTGGGTTGTCTGCGGTGTGTGGCTGCTGTTTCTACTGGCAAAGCCATTGCTGTTTCCACACGACACAATGCTGTGATCAACAACACAGGACATTGCAATGGCCACTGCGTACCTCCTCATGCAGCAGGCGGCAGCACACACTGTTTCCCCTGAGGCTCCCCCCGTTGCCACACCTGTCGCTCCAGCAACCCCCCTCACAGCAGGACCCCATATTATGAATGGCAGCTTTCCTATGCCACCTATGCAACTCTACACCACCCCACCACGCTGCGACTGGTGCGACAAACCCATGCTCTATGTGGACACCACCTCTGCAGTGCATCTGCGGGCCCTTGCCAATATGACCTTGTCCATGACGCAACAACTTGGAGAAGTCGATATGCCAGTACTGTGTCCTGACTGTGCACCACACATCCGTACCATTGTGCGTATTGCGCGCACACTGATGCTCCATAGCTGTGGCAGGGGAGTGCAAAGGTGAGGGGCGTCCACGAGCGCTGTTGAGTTTTTCTGTATTTTTGTGTGTTTCTCTGTGCAAACCCCAGGCTCTCCATTATAATTCCCTACTTGGCAAATAGACAAGCAACATAGACAGCCATGGATCCGTTGTCAGTGCTGCGAGAGTATGCAATGGGTGGCAAACTCGATCAGGTTGCCATCACAGACACAGACGTGGTCTTTGGAGATGCATTTACATTTCCCCGAGGCACAAAAACAGCATACAAATCAAACAAGGGCCAGGGAGAATATTATCAGCTGGAGACATTGGTGTTTTACATGCAAAATGTCAACGTTCCTGTTGTCAACTACATTACCAACGCCAGGTCTTCTGGCATGAAGAATGTGCAGTTTTTGGATCGAAAAGTGCGTAGCGTGTTGGCTGCTTGGGTGGGTGATCATACCGTCCACTGTGTTGCCAACAACATCCTTCTCCACAGGACCTCGCCGCCTACTTGCTTGGTGAAAGCAACACCAGCGACTACATTATCATTGCAGATGACACGCTGCTTGCTGCAGAGGCTGAACCAGCTGCCAAGCGGCCACGCGTTGACGACAAGGGTAGGTGGTGTTTGTTTGGGGTGTTGTGTGTTTGTGCTGTGAATGTATTGCAGTGTCACACACACACACGTACATCCCATCACAGCTGATGCTTCAGATACACAAGAACTCAAGGTGTTGCTTGCACAGCAGGAACAACAGCTGCGTAATAGAAACACTATGCTCATAGTACCAGGCAAAAACTTCAATGGGGTATGTACGGAATACATCTCTGTTTTTGTGTACATACTTCCTCTGTTTACGCACCCACATGCAATGCATACGATCCATACACAACAGGTGTTGACGGTATTGCATGATGTGGCTGGTAGCAAACGGGGTGCTTCAGCTAAACCACAAAATGGCGCTGCACGGGTATGACTGTTTGTGTACTTGTGTGTATTTGAGGGTGTAACCCCCCCCCCCCCCCCCCGCACACACAAACACACTCCCCATCATCATACTCAGGGTGGCGCACCAACCACCAGCGGTCGACCATCCACAGCACCCCATCCCACTGGGCAAGCCAACCCCCCCACCCAGGGTGGCACCCCGTCCCCCAAGACCATACTCTTAGCGCCAGGCACAGTGGGTCACATCAACATGTACAATGCAGCCCAATTTTTCTCAGGCAATGGGTTTCGGTCATGGGAGGAGATGCACCGTGATGGGGAGCGCAAGCAGGCGGCAGTGACAATTTCTGTGGATGGGGTAGATTATCTGTTGACTGACAAATTGCCGAAAAAGCCAGAGGAGTGGAAGGCGGTGGTGGCAGTGGTGGTCAATGGCAAGGCATGGCAGTTTAAAGACTACCCGTTCAAGGTAGGTTTATGTGTGTATGCTGTCTATATACTGTGTCCTACACATGTTGTGTTTCACACATGTTGTGTTTCACACATGCTGTGTCTCCTACACATGTTGTGTTTCACACATGTTGTGTTTCACACATGCTGTGTCTCCTACACATGCTGTGTCCTACACATGCTGTATCCTCTACACATGCTGTATCCTCTACACATGCTGTGTCCTACACGTATTGCGTTTTTTACATGTTGTGTCCTACACATAATCCCCCTTAACATCTCAGGGTGCCAAAACGGGTGACTTGGTGGAAACGCTGCACAATATGATGGGGGTGTACTTTCATTTCAAGGATGAAGCAGTGCCAGAGCAGGTCAAGTCATGGAATGTGAAGCTCTTGACATTGGGACGCAATGACCGACATCGAGATGCAGACGTGCAGCGAGAGTTTTTCAGGCATTTGCAGCAGTTTGAGCGCCAGCGATGACTGTGTATGTGGCTGTGTTTTGTGTTCAAACGCAACCCCCTATATTGATCAAACATATCCCTCATATTGATTGCTGGACACAAAATTAATTGGTAACGCTGATGAAAGTTGACTGTGACTGGTTCTCTGTGTGGCTGCGTGCACACAGGCTGTACTGAAGTGTTAGCATGTCCGCGAGGGGAACACTATGAGAGGGGAATACGGGGCGTGCCGCTTACACAAACAAAGTTCTCTCCCCACAAATCATTTCATATACAGCATTCGTTGCTCTGCAACAACAGCATACAATTAAGCACAGATGAAGCAGAAGCAGCCAAAACACGACGACGCAGAGACGTTGTTTTCGATTGGTCAAACACATCTGTTTAGCGAAGAGTATCAGGAAGCATGCGACTGCTTTCAGAAAGTGTGCCAAATGGAGCCTACGGTACGATGCTGTGATGCTCTAAACCATTGCGGCACATTGCCGTCCCAGCACCGTGACATACCATCACAGCCCACCATCAGCCTCCCTTTCTAACACCTCAACCATCATCCCCACACTACAGAATACAGAGTATCTAGATCTATATGCTGTGGCATTGATGGAAAACGGCGACACGAAAGAAGCAGAAGCGGTACTCAAAAAGCTGGTCGAGCTCGCCCCTGATGAGGGTCATGAAAAGTACCTCTACCTTGGGCAGCTACTGCAGGGTGAGGAGGCCATTGCAGCCTACCACAAGGGCATACAGATCCTACAGGATGAACTGGACAATGCATTGCACCAGCAGAGTATGTGTTATGTGTGTGGCCCTGTATGGGGGGTCCTATGTCATCCTCCTGTATTTTGACCTGAGGAGTGACATGCACGTCTCATTCAACACCCCCCACCTTTCATACAACACCCCATACAACAACAGGCATTCCACAAAAGCAGCTTCCAGATGAAGATGCTCCAACTGTCCAGGATTGGCAACGTGCACTCATGGCTGCCCTGTGTTCTCTTGCAGAACACCACCTTGCTGTGCATGAGGGAGCAGTGGATGCCGTGGCGGGGGAGGTGGAGCAGCTTGCATCAAGAGCAGCAACGGTGGTGTCGGGTGCTGCAGAACCAGTGCAGGTGTTGGCGACATTGAGGCACTTGCAGGGTCGGCCTGACGAAGCATTGCAGCTGTTGCGTGACAGTGTGCGGTTCTGGTATGTGTCTACCATGGTGTGGGTGGGGGGCTGCGGGTGTTGGTGGGCAGAGGTGATGTGAATTGATGGATAGAGCGAGTGCATGTGTGCCTGTACCACCAACATAACACATTGTGTGTGCCACCATCATGTGCAAATATTGGGTGTACCCCCATTGTGCGTGCCACCGTTGTGTGTACCCCCATTGTGTTTGCCACCATCACCCACCAGGCTCAAGCCCCCAGAGGAACAAGGGGAAGAACAAGAAGAGGAACAACAAGGTGTTGTAAATGTGGATGCTGAGAATGCAGCAGCAGCATGGCCACCATTGGGGGCCCGTATCTCAGCAGTGCGCTTGCTGTTGGAATTGGATGAAACCACGGACATGGCGTTGCAGGTAGGGCATAGTAGGGGGATTTGTTGGGTGTTTTGGTGTGTATGGGTTGTGTGTACTGGGTTGTGTGTACTGGGTTGTGTGTATATTCTACATGCGTTGGAATATTGTATGGGGCATATTCTACTGCCAGGCGCTGCTCCCCATTGTGATTAGGAGAAACCCATAGAACAGTACAGTGAAAGAGTGAAAGGTTTCAAGTGACAAGTGACTGCACCATGGTACATCTCTTTTCACTGCACCGCAGCTCTTATTACTGCCCCACACACTGCCCCACCACACTGCCCCACCACACTGCCCGACACGCTGCCCCACCACCACCCAGGTTTGTGAGACATGTTTGCTGGAAGACGAGGACTCTCTAGAAGCCACCTACCTGTTGGCACTGGCACAATACAGTGGAGGTGCACTGGAAGATGCTGAAACCAGTTTGGATGATGCACGTATTATGGCACATGAACAGGGACTACCGGAAGCACATCCCCTGCATGCCCAGTTGCAGGAATTGGGGCAGGCTATCGAAGACAGTAAAGCAAATGTTGCTGGGTCATGATACTGATGTTGCTGGGTTATGATACTGAGCTCACGCACATGAAGAAGCTGCGCATGGACTGCTCTGAGAGAGTGATGGACAGCTCTGATAGAGTGGTTGATGATGATTGTACCAATGATGGTTGGACACACAATTGATGATGACGGTTATTTGATACACTCTCATACTGACAATGATACACTGACAATGATACACAGTGCTCATTATTCTTGTGCACCTATTGTAACACACTCCCTGCGCACACACGTGTCACTCTTGGTTTTCTTGGTTGTTGTGTTTCTTTTGTGTGTCATTCGTTGCTCCGTCTTGCTGCTGCTGTGACACACCAGCAGGCACTGATGTACCAGTCAAGGACTTATCAGCATGCAAACCAGCAAGTACCGATGTACCAGTCACAGATCTTGGTTGAGCATGCACACCAGCAGGCAATGACCCAAGCACTACACTGTTGTCCTTCACAGACGCTCTCCCCAAGAGGGCAGCCTTGGCACGGTACAGCAGGTTGGCAGCACTGCCTACAAGTCCCACATGGGGCCCCGAGGGCCCCCCAACGAGTGCGGCCAGCTGGGCAATGGCACCATCTGTCAGTACTGTCACTGGTCGCAATACCACATCACTTCGCACTGCTTCCCATCCTCCCTAAGCGGGTACACATGTGGGGTGTATAAAGGACGCATATATTGTTGTGTCTGGGTGTATGCCACATCTCTCTACTCACATCTCTCTACTCATGTTGTTCCTATACTCATGCAGACCACAGGGGCAGACCACAGCTTGCTTTTACATTTAAAAAAAAAACATACCGTATTGGAGCATGTTGTGTAAAACTCGTCCAACTGAGGGTCACACACAAAATGGACACGTCCGGCAGCAATCAAGGCTTGCAGTGCCTGTGTATAGAGAGATATACAGAGCCACCATAGGTGTTTGTGGTGTGTGTGTGTGTATACGCCAATACCCACCGAAGAAAGTATTTACCTCCTTGCCTGTGGATGATAGGAAACACCAGCATGAGCACACCACATGAATGACCACCACAGCCCCATCATCACCTATACCTTTGACAGCCTTTGTGGAATCAAATAAATGATACAAATTGGAGGCCAACACAAATTTTCCAAAAATGGGAATCACCGCTGCCCCAGCCACAGATAGTGGGAGCAACCCAGCAAACACAGCAATCGCCTCTGGCTTGTCGGTAATCTCATGTATAAGGCGCTGTATAGCTGATGGACCAAGTGTGGTTGGGTGTGCGATTTCAACGACAACGTGGTCGGTTGCGGTGGTGTGCAACAACAAGTGCTGTGTGTCGGTTTTTGGTGCGACGGTTTTCCGCAGCTTGGCCTTCCAATGGGTTGGATCATCGTCAGGGGCTGCTTCAAAGCGCTCCCACATGCGTCCTAACCATCCAGTTGTTTGGGGAGTGTCGAATGATGGATTGTTGATCAGTGCTGCATCTGCCTCTGTCAAACATCCCTGCACACTCACTGTCACAAACACTGGGTTGAAGGTTTTCGTGTCGTTTTGTGCAATGGGTAGTGCATACACGCGTTGCATGGGTTGCTGATGTGCGTTGGATGTGACATCGATGCACGTTTTGAGTTTTTGCCTGCGTTTTTGATTTGATATTTGTTTTTATTACCTTTTGCAATGCGACCACAACTCCATCAGCACCATTCAACCATACAAACACACGTACGTCATTGTGGTATTGGTAGTCATCAGCTTCGTTACATCAGTGTGTTGTTGTGTATCCTAATTGCGCTCCCTCAGCATCATCATCTTAGCATTGTTATACAGCACACTTGATATGTATTAAGTAGCGTATAGTAGCGCTTGCAAAACCAAAGGATGCCATCAAGCAATCTCCGTCAGCGCAACACGAAGCAGGAACTTACAGCAACACCGTATGTATTTGTGTATCACATACTGCATACACATTGCACATCTTTTTTGTGTTCTGCATACACAAACGAAATATTCCATTCCTTGCCCATCCCAGGGTGCGCGCCCGTGGAAAGGCCACCAAACTCAGCAAGAAATCATTGACACACTACAACAACCTCCCATATTGGTTGAGGGACAACGAGTACATAGTGCATGGGTACCGCGTGGACTGGTCTGTGTGGGACAGCATCAAGTCCATATGGCGGGTACACAATGAGACAGGCAACATTTGGACGCATCTCATCGGTATGGTGTTTTTGCAGAGGGAGTTTTATGTAGCATTTCTACCATGTAGAGCAGAGTATGTAATCAGCAACGTGGACATTTTCATGTTGTGTCTGCCCATCACACACACATTCACGCAGTGCTGTACATCCACCCCACACGCATCCCTCCTCATACAGGCTTCCTATTCTTTGTAACGCTCACTGTGGCAACAGCGTATGTACGTCCTGCACCGTTTCTCATGGGCAAGGACATGTTGTGGCGATTGGAGACGGCAGTGGTCGATGCAGGTCGACATGGCATGCAGGACTTGTATGAATTGGAGCAACGGCTTGTACGAGCAGGGCTCACAAGCATGAGCGAATTCAGAGTAGGTGGTTGTGGTTGTATTTGTATAACAATGCACCATGAGATGGGGCTATGAAAAACTACCTTGTGTGTTTTCTCCAACCCACAAGCTATCCACACACCGTGCACTCCATACACACACCATACACACAAAGTATACACACCATATACACGTCAGGCACACACCATACACACACCACACACGTCACACACACACACCACATACACACACAGGATCATGCCAAGGAGTTGTTGGATATGCATGCTGTCCTCAAACGCTACAATGTACACTCTATTGCAGACCTAGAGGCACGACTGCTGCACTTGGGCAAGGAAGGGGTGGACGCCCTGGGACATGAGTTGCATGTTGTGCGTTCACGATTACAGCAATACATGCAGGACAATTGGAGGGGGTTTCAGGCAGTGACGGGGTTGCTGGATGTACGGTATGTGATGAACAGAGATGCTTTTAGGTCGTCCACTCATACACCCGTACACATATGTATCATGAAGAGATGTATGTGGGAATATATACCCACTCGTCAACATATGTTGTATGAATATGATGTTTGTGATATGAATATGTGCCCACTCGTTAACATGTGTTGTTATATGGATATGTTTATATATTGATGTGCCCACCCATACACACCCACCCATGCACACCCACCCATACACACCCACCCATACACACCCACCCATGCACACCCAGCCATGCACACCCACCCATGCACACCCACCCATACACACCCACCCGTGCACACCCACCCGTGCACACCCACCCGTGCACACCCACCCCTGCACACACCCACACCCCACATCCCCCCCCCCTAGGTGGCCCACTGCACGGTGGCCTGTGTATGTCTTCCTAGCTGGCGCCATGATCTGCCTCCTCACCTCCACTGTCTGTCACACACTCGGCTGCTGCAGTGAACATGTGGCTCTGTGGATATGGCGTATAGACTACTGTGGGATTGCGGTGTTGATTGTCGCTTCATTTTATCCACCGCTGTACTATTGCTTTCAGTGTAGGGTGGTGTTGCAGTGGGCGTACCTGAGTGCAACCACAATCATGGGTGCGTGCGTGGGATGTTTGCGTGTGGGAGATTTGCGTGTGGGGTTTTTGTGTGTGTACAGCAAACATGGGGTGTTGTGTGTATGTGCGCATGTACACATGTGCGCCTTGTCCACGTACACACTGCATGTTACCACCAACATGAGCACCATCCACCTCCACCCTCCACACATTCCCCCTCTTCCTCCAAAACAAATTCACAGGTATTGCGGCAATATGTGTCTCACTCATGCCCGTCTTTCAAACCACCGAATACCGCCCCATACGTGCCGCCATGTTTTGCGGCATGGGTCTATGGGGCGTGGTGCCTATGATACACGGGGTCATGCTCTACTGGGGCCAACCAGAAGTGCAACGGGCCCTCCTATGGGATGTGCTCATGGGTGTGATTTACCTGGGAGGGGCCGGGGTATATGCGCTGCGGGTCCCGGAACGATGGAAGCCCGGGGCGTTTGATATTGCGTTTCATAGTCATCAGCTGTTTCATGTGGCAGTGGTGCTGGCTGCGGGGGTACATTACAAGGCGGTGTTGATTTTGTTGCGGTGGCGGGATGCGACGTTGTGTGTGTGAAGAATGTGTAGTTGGTGTGGATGGACGGATGTGTGTCCCATGTACTGCTCAAAGAGGAGGGTAGGTAATGAGTGTGTAGGTGACGAGGAATGTGTTTTCGTAGGCTTGCTCTTGTGTTCCTGCTCTGATCGATGACAGAGTGTGCAGGGCAGTAGGGAGTGTATGTTGAGCAGGTTACGTATTGGTTACAATCTGTTCATACTGCGACATTATGAGTTTGGTTTTTGTTCTTTTCGTTGTTGGGAGTGCAGTTCTTGAGAGAGTATATAGAGGTGTGTAACCGTGCTGTTGCATGTACTGTGTATCTTTTCAGGTGTGTATACAGCAAAAACAGCAAAAAGGCGCAGACAACAGCATAATGCATACACACACGTATTTCAGCAAAAACTCTTCTTCACAAGCTGGAAAACACACACACACACACACTCATCATCGTCGCCATTCGTCATGCACACTGTGTTCCTGCACAATCACCCTGCAACATCCTGTGTAACCAACAAGTGCCACCTACTCCCCCTGATTCCTCTGCACCAACATCATCACACACTACTCTGGCAAAGGTGGCCCCACCCCCATCCCATCCCCAGGCAACGTGCCCACTGCCTGCTCAATGGCAGCTGCTGCCGCCGCAGCGGCGGCTGCAGGGGCCATGTCTGCTGCTGGGAGGGACCCGGGCACAGGTGTGTTGATCAGGTTGCCAGCCACATCACGTTTACGACCAAAGGGGTTTTTAGAGAATTGGATGCGCATGCCACCCCGATCGGATGAAGGCAGCAATGCATTCTGTGTTTGTGTGTGGTGTTTGTGTGTGGTGTTTGTATAGACGTGCTTGTGCACCATGTTGTCGTAATAACAGCACACATACCCCCCCCCCCTCCCCCCCCCCAAAAAAAAATCACCTGTTGTGTTGCATGCACATGTGTGGCACTGGGTATGTCGGCAAACTCTATGAATGCAGTCACAGCACGTGCAGTCCTCATTATTTTACTCTGCCTGTAGCCTGCAAACTGTGAAAAGTGTTGTTCCACCTCTGTCTCTGTTGCATGGTCACCCAAGTTGGCGACAAACAACGTGTTGCACGGTGGGTTGTCGGGGCCACCGCGTCCACCACCCCCGCTTGGCATGCGAGGAGGGGGAGCTGTAGGTGGGTTGTGTATGACTGAAAAGGGGGGAGCAATTCACAGACGACACACCATCACGAAACACGACGACACCGTGTTTCACCAATAAAACCCAAAACGAAACATTTCACCCATACTCCTCCCTGCACACTCTTCAACCCGCACACTCTTCAACCCCAAACAACACACACACACAAACAATACACAAACAAACAGCACGCACCTCCATAGCCTGCTGGGGCATCAAACCGGCTGCGTTTGGCTGGATAGGACTCCTCTTTGATGTACATGTTTTTACGAGCCATTTCAGCACGTAGCACGCAGCCCTCATCGAATCTGTGTGTTTGAAAAGGGATTGGATGTGCATCTCCTGTACCAACACCCTCCTTCTCCGCACAACAACCACCCAACAACAACAACAAAGTAGTGTGCCGTGGGTGCCATGGGTGCTTGCATGTGTTGCATATGCGTACATGAGGTTGTGAATGCTGTGCAATGCTCCCCGAGCACTGTTGCCAGTATCAAACAGTGCAAATCCTTGTATGATGCCGTTCTTCGTGCTCATTTGTGATGCCTGGCGTTGCGGTTATGTGTGCATGCAGTGCAGTTGTGAGTGGATGCGGTCCATCAACCACCAAATCGCACCTCATATCCCGGCAAAAACCTCATCATATTATTAAGCTCCCGTTCCTTGACGTCTGCAGGGAAACCCGTGATAAAAAGGGTGCGGAGTTCATCAGGATTGAAGGGTGGGGGGTAGCCACCGGCGCCTGGGCCTGGGCCGTATGGTCCAGGGGGAGGTGGGTGCGGATGTGCTCCATAGGGATCGCCTGGTGGGCCCATGTGATGGGGGGGGGGTGGACCACCGTTGTAAGAGGGGGGGATTGCATGCGGAGGTGGGTGGTCGTATGTGGGAGGGGGTGGATACGACATTGTGGTGTTGGTATTGGTATGTAGTGTAATGATGTGTTGCTGCACACCAAATATTATTTTCATCAGAGGGGGTTCTGTTTATGGATGGAAACCTCAACCTGAATTATTTCGTTGCAGTGTCTAGGCAACATGTATAACAACAATTGCAGCATGTGATGATGGCAGCAACCGAGAGATCCATCAAAGACCATCATCACCCATGGGGTGATGATGTTGATGGAGTTCTACTTGCAACAATACTAACCAGCACATTGTGTGACATTGTGTGACATTGGTAGCACAATGCAAGATAATTGAGAGTGAGATACTACAGAGTCACTACAGAGTCACTACCCAGTTGGCATCGACAACCTAGGACATTGTTCTTGCTTGATCACGCACACAATGGCAGCCAACCTGGCCAGTGTGGTATGCAGCACACCATGATATGACATCTTGATATCACCACCATTGAGCTCTGTTGTCACTCTCACTATAATCACTCCCCATCCACCCACCCTCATCACCCACAGGAGCTGGACGCACGAAGAGCAGCAGAAGATGAAGTTGCACAGCTCTTGCGCACCCCAGCCGACCTCAAACGCCTGCAAAACTTTCGCGATGATCAAACAGCCAAACAAGCAGTATGTGGGTGATGATGATGATGACACATACATGCATTCTTTGGCGCATACATGCATTGTTTTGCGCATCATACCCTACCAATATCTGCCATACAAGGAGATATACAGTGGTTACATCATGTGTACATCATCACATACAGCACATCACATTGTCCCTGTGACAACCCCCCCTTTCGTAACCCCCATCACCCTCTTCACCACCCCCTCTCACCCCCCCGCCCCCTACTAGGCTATCCGCCGCCAGCTCTCTGCCACCATCAGCAACCAAGTAGACTCCATACGAGGTGGCCTCGAGCTCCTCGACCGAGCCAAGAAATCCATTGTCCGTGTACAACACGCCTTTAGCCAAATAAACCACCTATGTGCCGAGTGCAACAACGTCATCCAGCACAATGATAAAATTCAAGCACTGGCGTCTGTGCATTATAACATAAGTAAAACCCTACAATATGCCTCCCATGTGAGGGAGCTCCCGGATCAGGCCAGAGAGGCGGAGATGATGCTCACGGATGACGCGCAATTGCTGCAGGTGTATGAGATGCTGTCGATACTCGAGTGTACGAGTATCAAGACAAAGATGGCACTGGAGGCAGGGGCCAAGGCGAGTGTGTCACAGTCATCTGCACTGAGTGAATACTTTCAGCAGGTGGGGTGTGTGAAGGGGGTTGAGGGTTGTGAAAGGGGGGGGATCTGGGGGAGGTGTATTGATTGGGGTGTTTGCATTCTCTCGTCTGCACCATCTATCTATTTGCACAGCACCTGTACACCACCCATCTCACTGTGTATTCACCTGCAGGTACAAGCAAGCATTGCTCGTTTTGAGGAACGCCTGTGGTACATCATACGCAACTTTATGACAGTGTCACAAGAACAGCAATGGCTGTTGACTGATGCTGTGCGTATTATTGAGACACAGGAGAAGGTGGATCAACACATACAAGCTGCTATACAAGGTCGGTGGGTTTTTGTGTGTGTGGTAAATGTGTGGTGTGTGGTTGTGTGTGTGTGTGTGTGTTTTGTGTTTTGTGTGGTTTGTGTGTGGTTTGTGTGTGGTGTTGTGTGTGCATGTGTCTAATTCTTGAATGCACACACCCTCACCCCCCATTTTCTCAACCCCCCCCGCCCCCTCATCCCCCCCCCCCACAACACACACCCACAACACACCCACACCCACAAACATAAAACACAGTGGGTCTCATGCCAGTGGTGCGACCCCGTCATTATAGGCGCACAGCAGAGCATCACTTTGGGTTGAAGTTGGATGAAAAGTTTGCCCCACTCCAGCAACGGTGTAGTATACTGGCAGCAGCAGGGGAGAATACAAAGGAACGAGTGATGGCTATCCTTGATGAGGTAGGTGTTTTTTGTGTGTGTGTGCTTGTGTGTGCTTGTGATGGCTATCCTTGATGAGGTGTTTGGGGGTGTATCGTGTGGTTGTTGTATATATATATATATATTTGTGTGTGTGTGGTGCGGTTGTTGTATGTGTGTATGTGTGTGTGGTGGCAATGGAAATGTGTGTGGTGGGGGGAAAGTGCGGTACGAATACATACATATACACACGCACATACACCCTTGTCCTTTTTCAACACACATCCACACACCCACATCGATACACCCACATCCACACACCCACATACACCCACATACACCCACATACACCCATACATATACATACACCCCCCCAAATATAAACATTAAGCAGTACCACAAAACCACACGATCCCTTACCACACACACCAGGCAAGTGGGTATGTCTCAGAGCTCACAGTGGTGTACGACAAAGTCGCCCCCTGTTTTCCCCCCCATTACAAGATATTTGATGTGTTGAGGAAAGAGTATCACCGGCAAATTGCGGCCATGCTGGATGTGATTGGTGTATGTGCTGACAACCTGAGCAATTCAGATATCCTTGATGTATGTGTAGGATTGGTGTGCGTTGGGATTGGTGTATGTATACATTTGGTGTGTGTTGGGATGGGTGTGTGTTGGGATTGACATTCATGTGTGAGGTGTATACGATGACCACGTATGTTTCTGAGGGTATTGTATGCTGTTTTTATGTAAACAGGTGCACGTGTGAAGTACACCCTACATGCACCCTCACCCCACCCACCCACCCTTCTCCACCACCCCTCTGCACCTCCCACACAAAACACACCCCTTATATATATATATATGTATTATACAGCCAAAAATACCCCTCATGCACCCCTCATACGCCCCTCATACGCCCCTCATACGCCCCTCATACGCCCCTCATATGCCCCTCATACGCCCCTCATACGCCCCTCATACGCCCCTCGTACAGGTGATTGGGTGGGTGGAGCAGTATCTCGCTACATTGGAAAACCTGGGTGTGGAGGACAAGGAAGCATCTCTCCCTGATGGACCCACAAATGGTATGCCATTGCTCATACACAAGTACATGGCGCGCACAAGGACCATCTTGAGACAGTGGTATACAAATATATTGCAGGTGTGTGTGGTGTGTGTGTGTGTGTGTGTGTGTGTGTGTGTGTGTGTGTGTGTGTG
>VFQP010001073.1_pt1 | contig 40576 bp, 62 predicted proteins | sample 3512351 | NCBI WGS metagenome assembly VFQP01 (sample SAMN10412372, study PRJNA504923) | tailings metagenome | isolation source: Relicate 1 Philex TSF1 revegetated site | place: Philippines: Tuba, Benguet | collected 2017-08-29
CCATCATACCACCATCATACCACCATCATACCACCATCATACCACCATCATACCAAAAATCACATCTGCCTCACCATCCTCTTGATTACCCTTGTCCTTCTTCTCTCTACCACGATCATCAACAGCAGCATCAATGCCTACTCTCCCAGGCGTGCTACGCTGCCACTCAGGCACGTACACCTCACTCATATGATGCTGCTGCTGTTGCTTCTTCTCCACCTGTTGTTGTTGTTGTTGCTGCTGCTGTTGATAATGCAGTGGCAAGAATTCTCTCCTCAAAATGACAAGTCGTTGGGTTGGGGTGTTTTGGGATAGTAGGTGTCTGTGAGGTTGAGCTGAGCACAGACTGCTTTAAACTTGCCTTGTATCTGTTCCATCAGGTGTTGCAGCCGTTCATCCTGTGTATTGAGGTGTTACGGTATATTAAGGTGTATGTTGAGGTGTATGTTGAGGTGCACACGCACACATATGCACATGTGTGTACACGTATGTGTACAGTGCAAGATAATGTAGCTATGGTAATGTGCTACACAAACACATAGACTACACAAACACATAGACTACACAAACACATAGACTACACAAACCACAAGTATCATCCCACCTGTGGGTTGCCAAATGGAAATTGCCCTATGAGCTCCTGCAGCTGCTGCAATTGGCGCTGAACACGCTCTGGTATGTCGAGCCGTGCTGGTTGCTGTGATGCTGCCCACAACCACGTTGTGATGCAACCCTGATAAAATCCCAGCTCCTCTCCTATGTCAAAACCCTGTATTCCCCCCGGGAGTGTAATACGCAATGGTACAGGTTGAGGTCAAACATTGTTGTCAACACATCCCACCAATTACCTTTTCTACACCGAGCTGTTTGCCTTCTCTCAAGCCTTGCTGCTTTCCCTGCCTGTTTTCCCACACGTTGTGGTGTCAACATAATACCATATGCGTTGTTTTTTCCGACACAACCATCAACATACAAGATGCCTGCAGTTCGTCCCTCCTGTTGATACTGCTCCTCCAAATTCAGCAGCTCATCAAATTCGTCCGATTGACCGTTCATTTACACCAAGTTTTGTGTGCATTGTCCATTGCAAAAAAATAAAAAGAACAAAAACCATCATACGCTCACCATCAGCAGATGTGGTACATGCCATACACTGCGTTGCGCACAGCATAAAAATCCCTACCCAGCGGCCCCTCGAGCAGCAATTCCCCCCCCGAGTACCCCTCCCCCCCCGCACTGCTGAGCACATTCACGCCACCCGTGCACACCAGCGCCCCACCCCGGGCAAACTCCGCCCCAATCCCCGCCCTGTCCATCGCCGCCTTTGCCTGACTCAGTTTAGCCTCTCCAATAAACACCCCACCATGCTGCCCACCCCGCCCCCCACCCTCGAGCCTTAACGGCGCCTGCTCCCCCACGGCGGTCCCCCCTACCCATGTCACAAAGCGGGGCCCCTCCTTTCGTAGCTCCAGTGGCAGGGACGTGTGTAGCAGGACTTGCTGTGAGGTGTAATGGGCACTGCAGTCGAGCACGTCTCCTGCGTCTGGTGTGTGGATGTGTACCTCCACACCCGCCCGCGCAAAGGCCGTGCCACACCGGGATGCGAGGGTGTCGCGGTCGTCACGGGGGGCTGCGACGAGGACGAGGTGTTGTGGTGCGACGGATTGCAGAAACATGGTGAGGGAATGGGTGTCTACGAGGTTGTCATAGTCAAACATGTGGATCTGTGTGTGTGGGGGGGGGGGGGGGGTATATGTATGACATCATGTATGCATAAGGCAAACTCATGATTCAATGTACATACAACACCACAGTACACACCACCACATCATCATACAAAACAATACACACCACCACATCATCATACAAAAACACACCACACATACCGCAGCTGCCAGTGTCAATGTGATGTGTTGACTTGTAATCTTGGTGGGTAATGCATCAGCAGCATCACCTTGTACCTCAAGCTGCTGGTATGCCAACATTGCCTCTGTGTGGTTGGGTGGGTGAGATGTGATGTCAGAGTGGTTAGTTTGTGTGGGTGAGTGGGCGGGTGAGTGGGTGGGTGTGATCAACATACAAAAGCATTACACACAGATATACAGATATACTTACATACATATATACATACAGACACACACACAGACATACCATCTTCATCGTCTTGTTGTGCAAAATCACGAGCCCCCAGGTCAGCACCATACTCATCCACCATGGCCCCCTCATCATCATCCTCGAAGGGAAAGAGAGGATGTGCTGCACCCTGTGTTCATGGTTCATAACGGTCAACGATCAACGGTCAACATAATAGTCAATGGTCAACGTCAGAATGGAAGAGTCAACCTCACATGTTGTTCAGGATACACAAGAGAACCCTCTAGAAACAGAACATAGTGCCCTTCCCCCACTCCCTACCACCACCACATCATAGCCCACTACACCACACACCACCAACACCATTCCATAAAAAACAAACCACCTACCACTGGCAACTCGAACCCATCCAGCAACACTCCCCCCACCGCAAGGGGCCCCGCACCACCCGCAGGCCCCTCTGTTGTTGCTGGTTTCTGGGTTCCTGGTGTCCCCTCTGCATTTCGTGGTGCATCTGTCCCAGGGCCCCCCAGGAGAAGCTGTGGTGCACCTACATCACCACCAATGAGCTTTCCTATCACTTGACTACTCGCTCTGTGTGGTGTTGGTAAGGGGGTTTTTGTGTGGTGTTTGTGAGGGGGGTGATGTATTGTTTGTGAGGGGGGTGATGTATTGTTTGTGAGCGGGGTGATGTGTTGGTTGTAGGGGGGGTTGTTGTGGCTGAGAAGCACACATGTACAAATATGTGTGTATGCCAGAGTATTGCACATGAATGCTGCACACACCCACCCACCCACCCACATACAAATGAACCAAAATACAAATGAACCAAAATACAAATGTACCAATATACAACCCACTACACAACACACCGTGTGGGCATCTCGACAGATGCAGCACCCATCAACCCCAGCCCCTGTGATGCCGACGCAGCACCCACAGCATGCATAGCATGCACAGGGGTAGTCAGTGTGTTTGATTGGTAATCACCATCAGTACCAGTAGCACCATGAACAGCACCAGCACCATCAGCAGCACCATTAGCACCATCAACAGCACCACCAGGTACATCTTGTTGCATGGGTTCCACACCCCCAACACCAGCACCACCTGCTGCTGCTGCTGCTGCAGCGGCCATAGCTGCTGCTGCTTGTTCTTGCTCTGCAATTTCTTCCTCTATGTGTGTTTTTGGGTGGGTGGATGGGTGGGTTTGTGTATACATGTATGCATGTGTGTGTACACGTGTCCATGCTCACTGCCACCATACCTACAGCCATCCCCCCACACACCACACACACCTGTCAACACCACACGACGCCTCAACTCCACATCCACCTCCCACCGGCCCCCCGCCTGCCGCCGCCACCCCGCATGCCCCCTCTCAACAGGGTCCCCCCCTTGCCCTACCAGCGCCAGGGCCTCCGCAAGGGTCCCCGCCTGGGGAGCCCCTGGTAGGATGATTGCGTTACGGGGGTCCCCGGCCCATTCTACAAAAAGTTGTCGGGCAGGCCCGGCAGAAAGAGAGGGGAGGGAGGCGAGCACCACCTTGGGACCTACGCTGAGGGCACTGATTTCAGACGTGGTTGAAACAAGGCGAACATGCCTATATAGAAGGGAGGGGGTTGATTGTGGGTGTGTTGTGTGCTGTGTATACACCATCTTCCTTGCCAGCATACATCCAGGCACCTGCCCACTCACATACACATGCATTACCCTCCTATGTAACCTCCTCCCCCTCCCTCAAACACAATACAATACACACAACACAATACACACAATACTGATCCATTTCACATACAATACACAATACACAATACACACAGTACAATACACACAAACCCAATCTCACATACTTGAGTGCCCAGGGGTTCTCCCTCACATGCAACTCATCCAACAACACCTCCTTCATGTACTCCATCATCGCCTTGGTGTTCTCTACTGTGGTGACTGACACAGAGGTGCACAGTGCCAAGGCATAGGGAAGACGCATGTGTGACCAGTGACGCTCGAGTAGCAAGAGGAGTTCCAGGCAGCGACCGGTGGTGTTGCAGGGTATGAGGACGTTGCCATCTGCACGGAGCGTGTTGAGTATACATTGCAGAAATTGCCTGGGGGGGGGATGGGGGTGTACGTTTTGGGTATTTCTGTAAAGGGGTTGTATGGTTTGGGGTAGGGGTTTGTTGGTGTGTATGTGTGAGTGTATGTGGAAGGGGGGACAAGGAGAACATTGTGGGAAATGTCAGGTTAGAAATGAAGGGGAGGTGATTGACCAAATGCTTGGGTGTACAGACATGAACATGATAATGACAGCTACAGGACAACGAAACATCATTACCCAAGAGTAATACAACACACAACCCACCCTTACCTATCCCCTAGCAAACACAATGTATACCCACCACAACACATGCATACTCACCTATCACGTTGTTCAAAATCAATGTGTGGTCGCTGCATGGCATCTGCAATAAACAGTGATGGCCTGTAAAACACAGAGCTAATATCAGCCCCACCCACATGCCCATCTGTGCGTTGCGTCCAATCACTGGCAAACACCACCTCTTCGCCACCACATCGGATCGACCAAATTGTACCCCCCACATCATGCCCAGAGGGAAAGGGGGTGATGATGAGGGGCTCACCGCTGTCTGTTGGGATCTCATGGCGCTGCATGTAGCGTAGGGATGTGATGCTGTCAAAGGTAAGGTCAACATCGTCCAATGATATGGCGTCGATATTGGCACACTGTTCTTTGCATGTGAGGGCATCGTACAGGTTGAGTTGACCCATGCGTTGTACAGGCAATGTTGCGAGGACCTGTTTGGTGGGTTGGGGGGGGGCGGAGGTTGGGAAGAGTATGTGTGTGAGTGTAACGTGTGTGTGTAACACGCGTGCATGTATACTATACTACAAAGGCTCTCTCCAGATGCACGTTGCTCTGAGATGCACATGTAAACCACCACCACCACCACCAACCCGAAAAAAGTACCTCGGCGTTGCACTTGAGCTTTGATACGAGGTATGGCAATGCACCAAGATGTTGGATACTCGAGTGGCTTAACAGTACCGCTTGTAGAGCATCTGCCTGCAGCTCTAGAGGTGCAAGCAGCTCGATATCAAAGTCGTCTGTCCAGCCACAATCGAGCAAGAGTGTGATGCCATTGACCTGCACCACATAGCAGAGTGCTACATGGTCGTCTGCGCCATATATGGGCGAGAAATAGATTGGAGTACCAGTTGCAGGTTCGCTGTCCTCCATGCCTTTTTGGTTATGGTTGTGTGTATGATTGATGCATGGTGATCTGCTCTGTGTGCTTGCTGTGTGCAAGATTTTATTGCAATTCTATGTATCCTATGTGCTAATTATCACGTTGAGATTCCAAATACCTGGGGGGAAAAACCTTGTGAAATGATCAAGAACCATTCCCTTTGTGGTGACTGACTGTGGAGGGAGGTAGCTAGCTCTCCATATCCCACTCTGCATTGACATCCAACAACCCACCACTCAACCCAGCAGACTACGTAGATGTGTTGCATGGTTTTTGAGGCTGTGTATTGCAATGGTGCTTGCATGACTTGCATGTATTACATGAAGCAGTGGGTCAAAACATAGTGTGGTTTTGGTTTACCATAGTGGCATTGCTGCTCAGCATGCTCAGCACAACCAAAGCATGCACCTCAAAACTCATCATCCTCATCCATGGGAGCAGCCCCTTTGCTACTATTCAGCTGCACCCCCGCCACCATCGGCTTTGCACCAACCATCGACGCAGGGTGTGGTGTGATTGGTCGCAGTGGGGCCAGTCGTCCGTTCCTGGGTGCCCCCCCCCCTCCCCCAACAGGTCGTCGTTGTTGCAGCAGGCATTGCACGTCGTCTACATCATCGGACGAGTCCCCACCTTTGGGGGAGCCCCCTGATGATTTCCCACCCTCAGGCTCAGTAAACATGACCGAGTTGGGTTTGCCAGGACGGACTGCTTGTGTTGTAGTGCTGGTGTTGGTGTTGCGGAGGATGGATCCTGATGGTCTGGAGGACACACTCATGGTTGTTATAGGAGAGGACGTTGTTATGGGAGAGGATTTTGTTATGGGAGAGGGTGGAGAGGGAGAGGAAGCATGGTTATTTTCGGTGGTGGTGGTGGTGGTGGTTATGGGTATCGCTGGTGTGCCCAGCATGGCTGTGAATAATGCATCATGATCATTATTATCATTGTTATTGTTATTCTTAGGGGGAGTCGTCGTGGTAGTAGTATTCATGTTGTTGTTGTGGGTACGGTGAGGCACTGTGGTTGCTGTGACTGGTGGGAAAAGGGGTGCCAACCTGCCAGGGGACCGCCCAGAGGGGGCCCCACTCGAGGGGACCCCACTCGAGGGGCGTGTGGTGGTGGTTGTAGTAGTGGGTGGTGTGGATGTTGTAGGAATCATGGTGGGGGACATGGTGGGTGCATTGGTGGTGGGTGGGTTGGCGGGGGGTGGGTTGGTGGTGGGTACTGGTGAAGGAGGCGTAGTAGCAGCTGGTGGTGGTGCAAGGGGTGCCCGTATACCTCGTGGGAGGGGGGACCCTGCTGGTTTTGCTGTTGGTGGCGATGATGATGTTGCTGGTGCTGATGATGGTGTGGCAGTGGTCGGTGTTGCTGTGGTTGGTGGTGTTGTGGTTGCACCAGCCACAAGTGTCGTTTTTGGTAGGGTTGTGTTGGGTGACGCAACAGCCGTAGCAGTAGCAGCACCACTACCACCAGTAGCAGCACCACTACCACCAGTAGCAGCACCACTACCACCAGTAGCAGTAGTAGCAGCACCAGCAACACCACCACCACCAGCAGTAGTAGTAGTAGTAGCAATGGGGAAAGGTGTCTTGGGCCTGACAGCACCCCATGTACCTTCATTCGATGATGTACTGCGTGTTGTACTGCCAAGGCTATCTTCAATGCTGACAGAGTCTCCCAGTGTCAACACATCAGCCCTGGGTGTGGTGATGATATGCTTGTGGTGGTGGGGATGTGATACTGTACGCAGACACACACTCAACAAAGAATGTATGTAGCGACACATACTCTTTCTATCACACAACAATTTCCCCCATCCCATCCACACACATCCCATCCACACCCATCCCATTCCCACCCATCGCATCTACACCCATCCCACCCCCTTTACACCCATCCCACCCCCTTTACACCCATCCCACCCCCTTAACATACCTGGCATCAGGGTTGTGTGGCCCCAACACTTGCCTAGTCAGCACCTCGTCAAACACCATAGAGGAATTGCTTATAGTGGGCCTTGGTTGTAAAGTGGGGGTAATAATGTGTTCTTCTGTTGCTGTTTTTGGTTGTATGGTGGGGTTGATTATGTCTGCTGTTGCTGTTCCTGTTGCCGATGGTGGTATGGCTGTTGTCGGTTGTTTGGTGGTCTTGGTGGGTACAGTAGCAGGTAATTGTTGTGAGGGTGTGTTGGATGGTTGCTGGAGCACACTGGGTGCATGCAATGTGGATGCACTTGTGTGTGATTGCAGCTGTTGTGGCACATGAGTATGTAAAGTGGGCGGAAGTGTGGGCGGAGTGGCATGCTGTTGCACACCCTCATGGTGCACCCCTTTGTCAGCCTCACGCACAGCAGCCTGATGGTTGTTATTGGGTGCAGCTGTGGGATGCACTACATACGTCGCTATATGCACCACACTGTTGGATGCATCAGCCAGGGCATCTGAGAGTGATCGTTTGGTAGTGCTCTTGTGATCAGCAGACGGCATCTTGTGATCAGATGGCATCATGCCACCAACAGCACCAGTGGCTTTGTTTTCACAGAGCCATCGTTGCCGTAGCTGCTGGGCATGGATTGCATAGGCCTTGCGTGCATGGTACAGCTGTGACAGTGGGCGTTTGTGTACACGCAGCAGCACCACAGACTGTGTGTGCATCACCATCACACACCTGTTGGGCACGGTTGCGTCGGGGTGCACTGGTGGAAAATGCATTCCATTCTGACAGCAATCGTTCAGCATCTTGTTTCAACACGGCAAGTTGTATGACGTGCTCTTTATTCTTGGCAACTGCTGAAGGATTGCTCTGATGGTGTCTCCCAACTGTTGCCTGTTCGTCCAGTTGCTGCAATCGTTGGCGCACAGAGTGCAATTGCTGTGCCAACATGATGGCGGTGATGATGACGAGGTTGTAATGACGACGAGGTTATTGACGTACGTACTGCAACAGCAGAAACAAATAGTTTGCACAATATTCTGAATATAGACATAAGAAACACAACACCAATACCACAACAACGCCATGCATACATCTTGGGGTACACAACCCCGTCGATTGATCAGCAGCAACAACACATCATGGCTGCAGCAACACAACCTGCACAGCACCAACGTACACTCCCTGTATCATCATGCTTGTTCCTTGGTATTGCACAGCAGCATCGTGATGGCGGCGGCTTCACAACCTACTAGCCACCAACAGCACATAGTCACATGCAGTGCATCTTCGTCACCACGACGGTCACGGCGACGTCAGTATGCCAAACAACACCCTGGTGTCTGGCACAACCGGGAGCAACCCAAAGATGGAGACGGTGGTGGGAATACCACTGCGCAACCACTTGCAGAACAGCCAACATCCCCCCATGATCATCATACCCATGCCGGTGCCCATCTTCCACACACCGCCGCTCCCTTGTTGGGGAGTGCTGCACGCCCATTGCAGGCCAAAGCAGGTACAGGGGGATCCACAGAGGGGGATGTTGTACACCAGAGGGATGCAGCGCATGGCGGGATCCGTCAAATCCCTGGGAATGATATGGATGGTGATGTTGGTGGTGTGTCGGGCGTGCACAATGAGGGAGGGTCAACACAACAGCAGGGCAGCTGGGAATTGGTGCAGGTGGCAACGAGGGGGACGAGCATGCAGTATGAATACAACACCAAGGCATGTGTGATGTGGTTTTTGTTGTACACTTCTTGTGGCTTGTTGTACACTATGCATGTTTATACACCATGACATACACACCTCGTCAATCACTGTCAAAATGGCACATACAACACACAGGGTCGTCTTCTGGGGGAAGCAGCGGCGCAGTACGCCGTCTCCCTCAACAAAACCCCACCCCAATCCCTCTACAAATCCACCCAGCGACGCAAGAAAGCACGCAACACCCGCAGCGTGCACGTCGCTGAGCCCGTGTGGTTGGTGTTGGCGGTGGCAGTGGTGCTGGTGGACGCGAATGGGCATGTGCTGATGGCGAGGCGCCCCCCCCACAAGCAGTGGGGTGGCATGTGGGAGTTTCCAGGGGGGAAGGTGGAGATGAAGGAAACACCAGAGGCAGCAGCGGCGAGGGAAATGCTCGAGGAAGTTGGGGTGGTGATCGATCCCATGGACTTGATCCCATTGACATTTGCGTCGTCGAGTAATCGTGGCAAAACACATTTGCTGCTTCCGTTGTACTGTATGTGGGGGGGGGGGGGTGTATATGGGAAGCAACATATCAAGCCCATCAACGTACATATACATGTCAACACTGACAGTGTGCACACAATGGAAGGGGGAGGCTCGGGGATGTGAGGGGCAGGCGGTGAAATGGACAACATTGGATGCATTGGAGCACATGCGCATGCCACCAATTGATCGATCGTTTGTGGTGGCAGTGACTGCGGCAGTGCAGCTCTTGCAGCATCAACGTGGGGAGCAGACATGATACAAGTGTGTTTCTTCACTGTGTGTTTTCACTACTATTTCGCTATAGAGTATATAAACAATATAATGATCAACACGTGATAGTGTGTAACACTGTAACAGCAATGGCCTGTTCAAACCAACTCGACAGTGATCACACCAACCAATCTTCCTCCACAACAGCAAAGCCCTTTCTACGTCGCGGGCAGGGCTTTCAACAGCGATTGCAATGTACTGCACAGGGCAAAAAGTATGTCCCCAAGGGCGGCTTTGTCTACAATACGGGCAATCAAGAGGACGATCCAGACAATCGGCCGTCCAAAACATACATATTCAAGATGTCACGATTGCACGCCAAACAAGCACATCGCGTTGGCGCATCATCATCAGGACAAGAGGGTGGACGAAAACAAACCGCAGCAAAACATCCAGCAATCCATCAGCGGGCGCCCGCACCGAAAAAAGAAAACAGGCGCACTACCTTGCAAGTGAGCACCTTTACACGCCTGCAATCAGGCAAGCACGTCATCACAGCCGTGCCAGTACCAGATGGCTTTGACAATGACGTGCTGCGGGAGGTTGTCAACAACAGCCAGCAGCGTGCGGGGGAACACGTGCCACTCCCAGCAAGCGCTCGACTCGCACTGCATGGTATGTAGGCATGGGGTAGGCATGTGATGTGCACCCATAGAAGAGTCACGTAGTGGATCAATGTGGCCATGTATAATACAGTACAACTCATAGTGTCATTCACCATATATTATATATTATGCCATATGTGTGTGCTCATACACAGGGGGTGTTGCTTCTCCTGTACGAGCCAAGCAACCGATTCACCATCAACAGCAGCATCAAGAACAACATCAACAGCAGCATCAACTACCACAACAACAGGCAGGCAACACAGCAGCTGCATCATCATCATCACCACCACCAGCAGCAGCAGCAGCAGCAACAACAACAAAACCAACCCACTCAACACGAGCAACACTGCCACCTGCAGTACAACCAAGTACAACAGCTTCACTACCCTGTGACAGCAGCACATTACAACAGGCAAGTACATTACACCAGGTAAGCACAATACAACACATACCTACAATACAACAGGTACCTCCATTACAGGAGATAATACAACTCCATGGAACAACTACAAGCCAAGAGGCAATGACACAAATGCAAGCACACTGTGCAGTGTTGGAACAACAAAGGATTGCACTAGAACAACAAAAGGTTGTGTTGGAACAAGAGAGGGTTGCACTAGAACAACAAAGGGTTGTATTAGAGCAGGAAAAAGTAGAGATACAGCAACAGAGACAAGTATTAGAGCAGCAGAAACAAGAGGTGGACAATGCACGTACATGTGTTGAACAAGTCAAGGTAGTGTCAATGTGTTGTGAGTGTTTTTGTGTGATGTAGGGTGTGCTGTGTGGTGTGCTTTTTTGTGTGGTGTAGTGTGTGTGCAACAGAACACAGGCATTGCGTGTTCATGACCTCCCTAACCCTTCCACAACACCCCTCATCATGACAACAACCAACATCATCGCAAACAACACCACCGCCAAACCCACCACACCCACCACATACACGCACCATACACACACAGGCCGAACACCAAGCACACGTCACAGCACAGCAGCACCAAAACCAGCAACAACAAGCGACACTTGAACAGCAACAGAAACAGGTAGCACGAAAACAAGCAGAGGTGGAAAGACGTGCTGCTATGCTCACAAAGCTGCCTGGGAGGAGGGAACGTGCTGAGGTAGATGCCCTCACAAAGCTCTTGGAACAGGTGTGTTTTTATTTGTGCATGTGTGCGTGTTAGGGGCGTGATGTTGTGATGGGTGTATGTGTGTGTTAGGGGTGTGATGGTGTGGGGTAGGGGTGTAATGTTCTGTGCATGTGTAGGGTTGTTGTTTGTTGTTGTGGTGGTGTATCATCTATGCTGATGTATGTGGTGCTGTTTGCCCATTCCTTTTCATACAAAGCATACACACAATAAACACAATATACATGCAGCACATGCAGCACAACAAAAACCACAGCTACCCTTCACCACAACAATAACCCCACCTACCCAGGAGCGTATGGCAGCCAAGAGTCATGCAGCAAAACAACAACTCACAATCAGCAGGCTACGACAACAATTAAGCAAAGCACAAGTACGCCTTTACTGGTGCTGTTGTAGATCAAGTGTTTTGTGTGTGTTTAATGCAATAAAACATGTTTTCTCTTCCACTGCACAAGAGCATGTCATGAATACACCACACACACACACAAATACTCACCCACCCACACACCCACACACCCTCACACACAGGCATCACAGGCGGAGTTGATGGAGGAAGTACGCTGGTATGAAGCAAAACAACTCGGTGCATGGGCACTCGCACATAAACACAACACCATGCGGGACATGACAACCAGCCATATGAGCAACACAACTTGTCGTATCAACAACGACACAGCTGCATTCACACCGCACCATGTTGAGGTTGGTCAGACACAGGCTCATGATTACGTTGACCAGCATGCAGATCATGATATGGTGCATTACAGTGATGGTCATGATGGTCAATATGGTGATGGTCAATGTGGAAAAGGGAATGTGGGTGGTACTTTACCAGGAGCAACAGATGTACTGCCACCAGCAGTACCACCAGCAGCAGCACTACTACTACCACCAGCAGCAACAGATGTACCACCACCAGCAGTAACAACAGCAGCATCAGTATCAGCAACAACAGCAGCATTGGTGGGTGGCAAGGGTTCGCTCTGTGAAGAACCCCTCTCCTACGAATCACACTGTGATCAACAACAGGATGTATCCAATACACACCAGGATGTGTATGTGCAACAAACACCGCGAGCACAACAACAACAACAACAAATACCGACCAACAACAACCACAACAGCAATCATTTACATAAAACACACCAATCACACGTGACACAGCAGCACCAATCACACGTGACACAGCAGCATGTGCTTGATGCTGTGATGCAGGGACAACTGTGTGGGCCTGCTGCTGCTGCTGTAGTGGCTGCTGCTGGCTTGCAGCACACTGCATCACAGCATCCTCATGCTGGCTTGCAGCACACCGTCATGTATCCTCATAATGTCCAACATGACACTACACAGTATGCCCAACATCATGCACAATGTGAGCGGGTGCTGACACATGATGATGGTCATGATGATGATGTCAGTGGTGGTGGTAGTGCTCGTGATCATGGTGGTGCTCGTGATCATGGTGGTGCTCGTGATCATGGTGGTGGTACCAGTGGTGGTGGTGGTAGTCATGTGGCTGCTCTGCAACACCAATATGTGGGTAGTCTCGACACCACCACGCATGTGCAGGATACAATACACACCACAATACACCCCACACACACCAGCGCTGATCAGCAACACACCGCAACCACCACCACGGCACCAGTACAACGCCAGCCATTACCACAATCATCACGACAACAGCCACAGCACCCCACACCACCTTTATACAACGTCCCCACCGCACCATCTGTGTTGCCATTCTCCACACCCTACCAGTACGCTGTACCCCCCCCACCACTGTGTACCTACCTACTCCCCTCCCTTCCTTGGCAACACCACACAGTCACCAACCTGACCACTGCCACACACCCAACACACCCACATACCTCATGCCCACCACTGACAAGCACACTCTACAACAATCACGCTGGTAGTGGACATGGTGCCCTCCATCCACCACAAAACACCATGCTGCAACAAGCATCTGTGGCTATTTCACAAGCAGTGGCACGTTTTCAGGCCCATGCACAACAGTGAGCACAACATCAGTGCACAATAGGAATGAAAAGAGAGGGGGGGTTCAGAAAGCGGCCTGCAATGACCAGCACAGAAGGAGCACAAGGATAAGCACAACGAGAACAAGCACTACAAAAACAACAGGAGCACCCTGTGGTGACCTGTTTTCTGTTGATGTGTATGCATGTCGTGGAGGGTGCATGTGACATTGTGTGTGGTTGCACGTTTTGTGTGCAACCCATCTTTACCCCGGGCACATGTAAACCCACCCCGGGCACATGGGGTACTCAGTACCACACACTTGGCTCAAACTCGTATCGTTGCTCTTGTGCTCAACCCGTGTTGCTCTTGTGCTTACTTGTATTCAAAAGGGCTTGGGAAAATAATGTATGTACACGCAATAAATACACATTGACGAAAAAAAGACTGAAAGGAATGCAAGAGCCAAGAAAAACAAGGGGAATGTGCATTCAAGAAAAATAAGGGGAATGGTCCCACCAGGTCCCACCAAGTAGGGTTGCAGTGACACACTGCTGCCCTATATAAGAAACACGCACAACAATCTCCTCATAAGAGGAAAATACATACCAGAGCATTACTCTACATTTCTGTTGTGTACTGCATGCACATCATGTACACACACAGCAGCAAAAACCCAATAGATAACAAAAAAAAGCACCTCAACACATGCATGCATGTGTGTATTTATGCATGTATGTGTGTATTTATGCATGTATGTGTGTATTTATGCATGTATGTGTGTGTATATTGTTCATAACTGCTGTGCAAAATTTCAAAAGAAACATAATCACCACATGATCTTTGTGATCATATGCATGATCTTTCTTTTCCCTGGTATTGTGTTTTCCTAGTGCTTTATAGCTTTTATTCCCACTGACACACAGTTGTTGATGTGTGTACATGTGTGCATGTATGCATATCAGTGTGTGTGTATATCAGTATGTGCATGTGTGTGACGTAAGTCAAGCATTCGTACTGTTTGACTTAGGTCAAGCGTTCATACAATGTTTGACCACCTTGCAGGTCTCCCACATTTCTGCATTGTGCATACCTGCGTAGGTGAGAGGGGCGTTGTGAGTGAGGGTGGTGCAAAGGCATACATGTGAGGTGGGTTCCCTTATTTCCCCTTCCCCCCCACATTTCCTACAAACCCCCACATTTCCTACACACAACACATTTCCTACAAACCCCCCACATTTCCTGCACGCTCTTACACATGTAACATATGCTACATACCCCCCCCCCCCCCACATACTCTGCTGAGAGCTTCACACATGCCAACCCCACTGCACATTGCTGGGCACTGTAAGGCATCTGTCCTGCCCCCCCACACTGCTGGTACAACTGAATATCACCCCCACTATTGCTGTTGTTGTTGTTGGGTGATTGTGTCGCAGGTGATGGCATGCTTTGGCTCGTGTCGATTGGTGATGGTGTGGGTTGAGGGGATGGTGTTGGCGGCATGGTGATGGTGGGCGAGGGTGTGGTGATGGTGGGCGAGGGTGTGGTGATGGTGGGCGAGGGTGTGGTTTCTATTGCTGCCGGTGATGGTGGTGTGATAACTGGGCTTGGTATCTGTTCTGCTGGTGGTGATGGTAGTACAACCACAGGTGATGGTTGTGTTGTAACTACTGGTGATGGTGTTGTTGTTGTAACTACTGGTGATGGTGTGTCTGGCACAGGCACTACTGTGTTGCTACTGGTGGTGGGCGATGGTGTGGTTTGTATTGTGGCTGTTGTGGTGGGCAGTGGTGTGATTGTTGTGGTGGGTATTGTGGTGGTGGTTGGTATTGTGGTGGTGGTGGCAGGTAAAAACGTGGGCAGTTCACCTGAAAAGACAACTTGCATGTCTGAGCATCCCCAAAACCTGATGGATAATGGTATACATGTGTGTGTGTGTGTGTGTGTGTGTGTGTGTGTGTGTGTGTGTGATGCATGGTGTACATACCACCGACACCCATCCCTCCTCTCTCACACCCTCCTCTCACACACCCTCCTCTCTCACACCCTCCTCTCACACCCTCCACCACACCACCACCCACATACCACCACCAGACCACACACCACCACACATACTGTTCAGGGTAAAGATTGGCTGGTCCACATGCTGGTGCTGGGTACCCACTATACATCTTGACTGAAGCCGGGGGAATGCCAGGTGGGGTGCATGTGTGTCCAGTGGTCCAATGCATGTGGAGCACACAGTGGGGGCATTGCCAGGCACTGGGCCACCTGCAGAGGTGTGTGATGGAGAGGGTGTGTGATGGGGAGGGTATGTATGTGAGGGTGTGTATGTGTGAGGGCATGTACATGGGGTGTATTCGTAATAGGGTGTATGTTGTAACATGGTGAAAACAAGGGGATGTGTACAAAAAACGACACCACAACCCCCTTCACATCACCCACATACCTGTATTCAGCCAGATATTTATAACCAAATCCACCAAAAAAGTCTGCGTTGTTTGCCTGGCCTATATACGTCAGCCCATCACCATCGCTGCCATCGACTTGGGGAGGGTACACACATGATCCCTGGCCATCCTTGCGAATGATTGGTTGTGCTGCACCTTCATTGCCGTTGACGTCGGCTGGGTTGAGAAACACACGAAAACAGATTTTGCCCCAGTGGTTGGTGGCCTGGAGGGACGTGGGGGGGGGGATGATGGGCATGTATAGATTGTGATGATGGGACACACCATACCATACCAAGGTGACAACAACACGCAGAATGCCATCAGCTACACTGACCACAGTAATAGCTGTGTGGGTGGTGTGGGTGGTGTTTGATGTACCAGCCACAAATATGCAACCCCATCAACACCACGTACGGCCAGGGTTGGCATTGGGCCCTGCACTGCCCACTGCATCACCGCACGTTTGATGCAACGCCTTGCTGGGAAACACGTCTTCGTATTCCATGGATCGTCCTGCACTCTGCGCAGCCGTTCCTGCGCATTCGAATACGCAAGGGGTGTGGCAGACGAATGTGGATCACAGATCCAACATCAGCCGTACCTCCAGCATTGAGACAGTGCGCGCAATATGATGAATACGCCGTACGCATGGCCGGATACGTCACAAGGCCGTGCGCGTCAGACCACGAGACAAACATGGCGAGAAGCAGGATGATCATCTTGATGGTGATGTTCTTCAACAAGGTGATTTTTGATTCTCAAGGTGAATGCCGAGGCAGTAAATATATCAAAATATATAAGTTACCCGCTTCATCACAAAATATATGTGGAGAAAAGTTTTAGGACACACACAGTTGGTCTTCCTCCTCCTCCTCCTCTTCTTCTTCTCTCACAATTGCTGTGCCCACATGATCGACACCGCCACTGTCACCCCCGCCAATGCCAGCAACATCATCGACACGGACCCAACTCCCATCACCTGTGTAGGAATTTTGTATCGCAGCAGTTGTACAGACATGTACACACCAATGATACACCCCCACACCCGTCTTGTGCTTACACACGACATACCGAAATCTGTGCCACTACAATGCCAATATATGAAAGGGATGACATCAGCAACTGAAACCCCCGCTCTGTGTGTGCCTGCATGATCATCTGTGTGCTGCCTGCCAAACCCCATGCCAAGCATGAGATCAACACACACGACAGCGTTGGTACAGACAGCTCCAACTTTGCCTGTGAGTGAGGGCAAATCGGGTGCGTATTGTGGAGATATGGTTTGTTGTTATATGTGGTGTAATGGTAGATATGGTAGAGCATGCATCTGGAGACATCTCATCAATATCATCATGCCCACTACACGCACAGCACCCTTAGGGAAACATGTACATTTGTATGCACCCCACGCATTGTATGCACCCCACACATTGCATACCAGTGCTGACCCTTCTTGAAACACCAATCCCACCACAAACACAGGCACAGCTGCGAGTGCATTTTTGAATAATGCAATGGTTTGCGTATTGGGGGTGTTGTTCAAAATTCCTGCCTCTCCTTGTGTTGGTAGCCCTGTGTGGTGTGTGTGCAAGGGGATGTGAAAATAAGGTACCCCTGTTTGGTGGGCGTGGAATTGGTATGCACCCCTATACATATTCACCTGTACATACACATACACATACACAAACCTGACACAACACCCTGTACACCTACCTGTATTGGCCAATGCTTTGCTGAGCACGCCCTGCCCACCCTCAGCACCTGCCCACACGAGTAAAAATACAATGCTCAATACACCACCATCATGACCCACTACCAATGCACTTGCTGTGTGTGTTGTGTATGGTGACTTGCGGTGTTTACATTATGTATATAGGTGCATTACACACATGCTATAGTATGTATATAGGTGCATTACACACATGCTATAGTATGTATATAGGTGCATTACATACATGCTATAGTATGTATATAGGTGCATTACATACATGCTATGTGTTGCATTGTTTGTTTTTAGTATTGTCTCTGCAGTACCACAATTACTGCTCTGTGTTTCTGCTTTGTATTTCACAAACACAAACACACACAATATACATCCACCATATGTCCCCATACACACAACCCATACCTGCAATCACACCACCAATCACCATGAGCAGCATCAGCAGTGCTCGTGGTCGTTTACCAGATGCTGCTGATGTGGACAGCACCTGCAACACCTGGGGGGCAATTGTCACCCACACTGCAACCAAATACACTGACTCCCTGTACAGCAACCCAAACAAACACAACATCTGAGGCGGGGTGTGTGTGAGTGTGTGTGTGAGTGACACATGCCATCCAAGTGCATCAGCATTCACTTTCATCAGCACTTTCATCAACATTCGCTTTCCAACCACACATACCTGTGTACCGGCACAGACAACCTCTGGTAGGCATTGGGTGAGTGCTGCTACTGTAAATGGCCCAAGTGAAAACTCACCTATGGCCGATAACACCAGCAACACCACGGACGCAGTGAGCATGTGCAAAAACACTGCAGTTGCTGGTGCGTGTATGTATGTCATGGCAGCCTGCATGTAGTGATGGTGACTTGTAGTCTTGTGCAGCAATCGATCACCGATGATGATGATGCATCCCCATACCTTGGCAAGGACGAGGCTCGCAGCAGAGGCAATCACAAACACCAGCGCTGCTATGTAGTATCGCAACCCCTCCACGACCACCCCCACAGTCTCCAGGGCAGGGTCGAGGGGTGCATGTGCATTGGAATCTCGGGCGCTGATCTTCACATCACTCAAGCTGGATGATTTTGGAACTGATACTTTGGTGCTTGCCTGACTGATTGCCTTCTCCAAAAACTCCTGCCCCTTTTTACGAAGTGCTTCCTTGCGAGATTCTTCGTCTGAACCCATCAAACGATGCTTGTCTCTCTGTGTCTCTCTGGATTTTGTTTGCTATGTTGACGGTTGGTAACACTGCGTGCCAACTACAAGGACCGTAGCAAGGATGACTACGAGATCAGCCGCGATGACCCATAAACAACATGATGTTCTGCTGCTTTGCACCTGGCACAACTAGCGTCGTTGTTTCATATTACCGTCGTGTTGTGCTTGAACAATACATAATCAAAACATCAAATGCATGAAACATCTCCTCACAGACTTCATCGTCATCTCACACATCATCAACACACATCATCAACGTCAGCTCCTGCCAATTTGTGTACCAACCTCGAGGGTGGCTGGCCAGCTCTCCAATCGCACGTGGTGCTCATCCGAAGGATGTAACTCGTTGGGTGCAGCCTGCGACTCGTGGCGCCACGTCACCTTGAAACGCACCCCCTTGCCCTCGGAGGGGTGTCCAAAGCTCAATTCATCTCCAGGGTGCAGCTTTCGCTTGCTATAGCCCGCAAGCCGATGGTTGTTGAGCCACGTGCCAGCGCCCGAACCCTATGTGTTGTGAGGCTGGTGATGATCAACATCACGGGAAATGCATGTGTGTAGGTACCAAGACCACCGCACACCGCCACGTACCAAATCACACACAAAGTAATCTCCATTTACTTGCTCGATAATTGCATGGTTTTTGGCAACCTGGAGTAACATGAGGTAACACAAGTATTGGTGTGTTGCTGTCAGCAACAAACCATACCCCCCTCCAACAACACATACCGCTGGGCAATCCACCACGACATGGCAGTTGTCAGCAGACCCCACGAGGATGGATGGGCATCCACTAATCTCCACTGCTGGCAGCTGAATAGGCAACCCAGTCAACACAGCAGGTGGTACAGGCTGGAGAAGCCAGTGGGCGCGTGATGCACGCAGCAGGGCATCATCATCCCGCATGAGGAGTGGAAATTGAGATTCATCAAAACCACGGGGTTTGTCGCTGAGGCGGCATGATGGTGCACGGTCCTCTGTGGAGAGCTGTTCTGCATTGCCACCCAGCACCCAGGAGAGCACCCCAGGCATGGTGAGCTTCATCAACACCTGCCCAGACACCTGTATGTCATGGGATGATGTGCGTGGGCGTGTGTGTGTGTGTGTGTGTGTGTGTGTGATGATGATGTACATTGATGAATGCACATTGATGATGTACATCAATACTGCACCACAATCCTGTACAGATACACCAATACTGTACAATCAAACACCCTCATACCCGCCCAGGGTGCGGAATCTTAAACTGTTGCAGCCATTTGCCAAATGCCCCCATGCCCTCTCCCAAGTATGCCTTGTACGTGCTCGCCATAAACGCAGCCATCCCAGCCATGCCATGGATAGCAGACACACGCATGATGCGCTTGTTCATGTAGCCACGCAGCACCGGTGTGAAATCTGGCACACCCGCTGCAGCATTCTGTGCATCCCATGCCTGTGACAAATCCCGGGCCAATGTATACCCATCTTCAATAGCCATGCACCCACCCTGTCCCAGATTGGGCTGCATGGCATGTGCACTGTCACCCACCAGCACCACACGCCCATCTGCCCACTTGAAGATGGGGGGCCGGTCGTAAATGTCACGACGCAAAATGTCATCCTCAGGGGTGGCTTTGATCAGCTCGACCACATTGTCGCACCAGTGGCCAAAGATCTCCATTAAACGCTGCTTACGAGTGCCTGGGGCATCCGTGCCTCCTGCTGCTTCCTTGTGAAACCCATACCATTGCATCTTGCCCCCTCCGACATCTGATGACACGAAATATTGTCCATTGCCGAGAAACACACGATAGCCCACCGTGTCAATGTCTGCTGGTGTGAAATCGCTGATGCCAGTGTAGCATGTGTATTCGCTGTAATGGGCTTCTGTATGCCCGATGAGTTTATTGCGGATCTGTTGTTGTTGATGATGATGATAATGATGGGATGATGATAGTGATGATGGATGAGGATGCAAGTTGTTTGTGCAGTATGCCTGTACCCATCTTATCAGCCTTTCTCCCAAGTACACACCACATGTACACACCCTCCTCTCATCACGTACCTTGGACCAGATGCCATCTGCACCCACGAGAATGTCACCCTCAAATTGGCGCCCATCCTGCAGCACTGCCCACACACGCTGTTGCCCCGTTGCAGGGTCCACTGTCTGTTGGTAATCCACCACCAATGCCTCGTTGATGATGATATCTGTTGTGCCTGCGAGGCGCTCTGCTGCGGTAGCAAGGATCTCTTGCAATGTCACACGGCTGATGACACGTGTTACTGGGAGGCCACGGTCAACTGCTGGGTGGAACGTGTCAAACTTGACATACCTGTTGTTGAGGGAGGTGGGGGTTGAGGGGTGATGAATATGGTGGTGTAGATGTATGCATGGGATGATGCACCCGGTGTGCTTGTTGCTTCGCGATTGCTATGTATCCCTTCACCGTGGTTATGTACAAGTTGCTTCATCGTCATTGCTCAAATATTCCACCCCCAAACCTACGTACCAGTCGCCAGTTTCGCCATCACACAAGCCGTTGATGCGGTCGCCGGTGATGCATCCTGTTGCCATCACTTCTGCTGCAACCTCGGAGTCGAGTGCTTCCAGTGCTGCCAATGCATTGCTTTGTACCTGTTGAGATTGGGCATAGTTGATCACCTCGACATTTGTATATACAAAAGAAACCACACAACAACCGCGGATACAATCATCCAATACCTGGATTGGTCCCCTGTATTTGCCCTCGCCGCGGATGGCTGTCATATCACGCTCAAAGACCTGCACGTCAAACCCCTTTTTGAGCAACCCAACAGCCAGGACCTGTGGGAGAGGCAGCAAGGCGTGCATACCCACCACCAAAAGCCCGTGCGTGCTGTCAACACCCACCAAACCATACCAGTCCACCAATCCCGGCACCAGCAATAAGAATCTTGGGCTTCCTGTCGGCATTGGATGGCAGTGCAAACGAAATTTCCTGTTGATCTGCCGTCAAAGCAGCATTGCACGCAATGAAATTGGCCCGATTGCCAGCTGTGGGCTTGCTGTTACGCTTTAATGTCCGTTGTACATGTGTTTTGCTGGTCCTAGGGAATATAGAGTACAGGGGAGGGGCTGTGGGGGCACTGGTCGAGGGCGTATTACCGATGCTTCGTGGCACTGGGCCATTAACAGAGTGCAGTAGCACGTCCATGGTGTGGCACGACGGCCGCGGTGTTGTATGTCTGGTTAGTCTGGACACTTCGTCGAGGTTGTTGTCAGGTGTTGATTGTTTTGAAAATTCAGCAAACACAATCCACTGATCCACTCGTGGGTGTGCTGGTTGTGGTTGCTGCTAGGATGCTGCTGCTAGGATGCTGCTGCTACCATGCCCCCACATCACGCCCCCACACATGTATGCTGTATCTACTGTTTGTGGAGGGTGCATAGAGGGTGTGTATTCTGGGACTTGGCGTTGGGGTCAGGTGGGTCTTGTATGGGTCGGTGTATGGGTCTGCCAGGTGTATGCCAGGTGTATGCCAGGTGTATGCCAGGTGCAGGGGTCTGCAAAGTGTAGGGGGACAACCAGGCAGGCGGCAGATGTGTCTCTCAGCCAATGTCCCACTGTACAGCGCCTCAAGAGGCGGGAACCAAGAGCGCATTGTTCCGATTTGATGCCCATTTTACAACATTGGATCATATAACTACACCCGCATGTCTCTTAGCAACAATAGGACGTGCTAGCGAGCAATGCCAGTCAAAGGTGGTCATCTCAGGATGGCTGTCGCATGTTGGTGGCTATGGTTGCTGTTTGCGCAGTTTGTGGCAGCGACCAATCGAACTTTCTACATCCAAGACAACCGTTTCTATCTTGACCGCAATCAATCATTGCAAATCATCAGTGGCAGGTGCGCATCGTGTGGTAGTATGACATCGCCAACCGAATTATCCTCCAACATTCACCTCTATCACAGCGTGCATTACTTTCGAATCCATCCTGCGTATTGGCGAGATCGTCTGACCAAACTTCGTGCACTTGGTCTCAACACCATTACGACCTGTATGCATAGGGGGGGCATGTGCAACGTGTGTGTACTTGCGTACTCAAATCACCCATCCCTGCACAACAGATGTACCGTGGAACTGGCACGAGCCAATGCCAGGCGTGTATGACTTTACGAGTCCCTCACGAGACGTTGTCAACTTTGTGCGCATTGCAGCAGACCTTGGGTTGTACGTGATCATCCGTCCCGGTCCCTACATCTGCAGCGAATGGGACATGGGAGGCATGCCATGGTGGCTCGCTGCAACATGGGTATGCAGCTGTTGATGCTGTTGTGTGTATACTACTGTGTAGGGGGAATGTGCAGTACATGTGGGCATGTGGGAACATGTGTTGAATCTTGTGCATCATCATCATCAACAGGTGGATGGCGGGCGGGAGATGGAGATACGCAGCGCAGATCCCCGGTACATGCAGCATGTGGAGCGGTTTTGGGGCAAGTTGCTCCCATTGTTGCAGCCCTACTTTTACAGCCAAGGTGGACCCATACTCATGCTCCAGGTATGTGTCAACCAATTGTGTATGCATAAAACAGCATCATGACAGTGGCCGTGCACTATGTATGGTAGCACTGTGTCCGCAGCATGGCATCGTCCACTAATACAACATGCACTCGCCATCTCATCGTCATCATCACCACCTTCCCCTTCCCCAGATGGAAAATGAGTTGGGCTTTTTCGGCAAAGAAAAGGGACTCACCAAGGTACACGACTACCTCCACGCCCTCATCAACCTTACCACCCACCTCGTGGGCAACGACATCCTCCTCTTCACGGTGGATCCCCCCTATGTGATCGAGTATGGTACACTGTCAGGGGGTGCAATTTATAGTACAGTTGATTTTTACCCAGGGACTGACATACGGGAGGCATTTGCAGTCAAACAGGCCGGGGCAAATAAACCTGGCATGTCACCACCATTTGTCACTGAATTCTAGTAAGTTTTGTGTTTGTTTGGGGGGGGGGGGTGTCACTGAATTCCAGTAGGTTGTGTTTGTGTGTGGGGGGGGGGGGTTTGTGTGTGTGGGGGGGTGTCTCGTGCGCTGCAAAGAAGTGTGTGTGTGTAAGCACTAGTGCTACCCACCACCCCCTCTCATACACCCCCTCACCCTCCTTTCCCGCACACCCTCACCCACACACCACACACCCTCACACAGTCCTGGTTTTCACCCTTGGTGGGGTTTTCGTATGCATCAAACCAATGCAAGCCTATTGGTGGAGTCCTTTTCTGACATCTTACGATTCCATAATAACACTGGCAATGTTAATTTTTATTGTGTATCAGGTAGGGGTGTATTGGTGCTGGGTTTGTGTGATGCATGGTGATACATGATGATATGCATGTCTATGCTGATACACATGCATGCTGAGCACCTGCACATACACATGTGTGGATACACGCACATATCCATGTTGACACACGTTTTATGTGTTGACACATATTTACGCTGACACACACACACATATTCACGCTGACACACACACATCCATATCGACACACACATAACCCCGTTGACTCGCATACAAAACAAGAGGAAGGAAACACACATACATAAAAAAGAAAACACACATCCCTCACCCCCCACCCACACCAGGTGGTACGAATGGTTTTGGTTTGTGGTCAGGTGCCAACATACCCAATGGTGTATATCAACCAATGGCCACCACATATGATAGTGGGTACCCCTTAGGTGAATCAGGGGATTATGGACAACGGGGACTGGGTGGGCCTAACAAATACATGGTGTGTGAAATGAAAGGGGAGGAGGGGGTGGAGTGGGAGGAGGAGGGGGGGCATGTGTGCAGTGACTGACACATACACGCTTGTGTATATATATTCGCATGTGTGTATGTATATACACACATATACATGAATACACACACATGTATACACACATATAACCCCCCCCACACACACCCTCATACACCCCCCCCCCCACACACCTTCACACACACCCACTCCCCCACACAGATGATCAGGGATGTTATACTCAACCACACCGGCATGCAACTCCCTGCAATACCCCCACCCCCCCTCTACCACGTATACAACCCAGTGTACCTACATGCGCAGCTACCACTGATGCCCATGGTAGAGCAACTGCTACCCGAGGGAGGGGTGGTGACACAATATGCTGAGCCTGCTGAAGAATATCGCCTACGGTGTGTTTGTTTGTGTGTAGGGGGAGGGGTGAGGGGGGGGGGGGTGATTGTACTGCATACTATTGTATATTGTATTGTGTTGTACTGCATAGTGTATTGTATTGTATATTGTATTGTATATTGTATTATATATTGTATTGTATTGTAGATTGTATTGTATTGTAGATTGTAGATTGTATTGTATATTGCATTGTATTGTGTATTGTATTGCACATCCCCATCATACCCCGCAACCCTCACAACCCCCCAGGTGTGGTCTCATATTGTATCGTGCCCACATCCCCCAATCATGGCTCACCACTACTGTAACAGTACACTGGGCATCAGCTATACATGACTACAGCACAGTGATGCTCAATGGGCAGGTGGTGGGGTACACCAATAGGAGTGAGGGGGGGGCAGGCCTGCAACTGGGGCCTGTGGCACAAGGTGTGTGGGGGTGGGGGGAAGAAGAGGGTGTGTTTGGGGGAGAGGGTGTGTGGTGGGGGGAGAGGGGGTGGGTGTGGGGGGAAGGGTGGGTGGGGGTGGGGCTTGTACAATCCTTGGGGGTTGGCATGCAAAACCTACGCAAACCAACAACGCATACATTAAAACCAACAAATTACTCACCCTCAAACCACCTATTCTACACAACACACACATACACTTACACACCTACACCTACACACACCCAAACACACACACACACACAGGTAATGGTGCAATACAACTAGACATACTAGTAGAGGCAATGGGGAGGGGCAACTTTTTCAGCACTGGGTGGGACCTCAAGGGTGTGGTGAATAGCAGCAGCATGACTATCAATGGTGTGTGCGGGTGTGTGAGGGTGTGATTTATGTGAGGGTGTGTGGGTGTGTGGGTGTGAGTGTATGGTAATGCATGATGTATGTGATGTTACGGTTATGTGAGGTTACTGCTTCCCTCTCATTTCTCCTCTCCTCTCATTTCTCCTCTCCTCTCATTTCTCCTCTCCTCTCATTTCTGCTCCCCTCTCATTTCTCCTCCCCTCTCATTTTAAAACAGGCAAGCTAGTAACGAATTGGACAGTCTACCCCCTTGGTTTTGATGGTGACCTTCCATCCACCATACTATTTAATACTGCTATTGACAATAATAATAACAATAACAACAATAATAATAATACCACTACTATCAACGGCGTTACAAATACCACTACTAACAATACAAACACCACCGACGCTGCTGTGACTGCAGCATCATACACCACCCGTGCAATCCGTGTGCTAACCACAATGACCAACAACAACACCCCGGCTGATGATTGGACAGCTGCAGCTCTAGGTGGTGGTAATGGTAGTAGTGGTAGTGGTACTGGTGGTAATAGTGCTGGTGCTGGTGGGGTGCGTGGTGGGGGTGGTGTGTACACCAACATGCCACCACTAGTTGGGAGTTCGACGCAAGAAAGGGGGGCGCATCTCAAGCAGGGGCCTGTGTTGTACAGGTGTGTGTGGGGGTGGGGGTGGGTTAATGGGTGTGTGTGGGGGGGGAGGTTTTAATCACTTGTGTGCCGCATGTAATGACATACTTGGACAGTACATGATACACAACTACATGATACACAACTACATGATACACAACTACATGATACAACCCCCACACTCTTCTCTATTCTCTCCACACCACGTATCTCCACACCCCACACCCCCACACCACAACCCCCCACACCACAACCCCCCACACCAAACAGGGGCACATTTATCATAGAGGACAGTGTGCCTGTTGGGGCCAATGGGTTTTTGCCCGACACCTACCTCGACACAAGGGGGTGGGGCAAGGGAATTGCGTGGGTGAATGACAACAACTTGGGTTGGTACTGGCCACTGGTATGTGTGTGGAGGGGTGTTGTGTCACACATACAACACGCATGGGACTGGTATATGATGTGTTTTCTCTCAACATGACACCACCCCACTTCCTCCCGGTCCCATTCCATCCCCATCCCATCCCACCAACACAGGCGGGTCCCCAGCTCACCCTGTATGTCCCAGGCCCCATGCTGAGGGTTGGTGTCAACACTGTGACATTGCTTGAGCTACACCAGCAGCCTCAGGGTGATTCACTGTCCCTCACATGGGCAGATAGAATGAACTGGGGGCCAATAGACCCCCCACCACCGTCCAAGGGGTGACTGTTTATTTTGTGGACTTTTGAAAACTTGCTACTGAAAAGTTTTATATAAAATTTTAGTAATTATTGTGCTGTTTTTTGTGGGCCAATTTTGAGTGACAGTGATCGTCAGTGCAGCTGTTTTTTGCTGAGACACATTTTGGGACACTTTTCTTTTGCTCAACGATGTGTATGTGTTTGTGTGTGTGTTTTTCGCTCATCACCGTGTGCAACTTGGACTCGTGCACCATGTTGTAGTAGGAATTATGTTATGCTGCTTCTGTGTGCATGTGCACCTGCCAACACTTGCTAACAGTAAATTAAGGGGGGAGTTGCAACCAATGGTTTGTAACAACAACACAGGAAAAACAGCAAATGACAATACCACCTCTTGAATGGTGCATACGCACACGTGTGCCTCTGCACCCACCTGCGCTCGTCCCCGTATGTGTCCAACCACCACACATGAATAGTTTATGTAGCATTTCACTGCCAGTCGTGAACATACAACACCCTTGAACACCGTGAAAACAACAAAACACCACCAGCCATCACCAAATACATACACCTCTTTGCAAAACAACTCATTTGCATCACAAATACACACCATGCTCACACACACACCAATTTCCAAGCTCATCACCATGCAGTTGCAGTGGCCCACACCTGCAATGCATCCCCACCTGTGCGTTTGGGCATCCCCTCACTCGAAGCCCGCACATGATGATGGTCCCCCCCATTCCCGTTACGGTGGTCCGCCCCATTGTGGTGCTGCTGCATCGAATGTGAATGATGATGATGATGATGCACGACGCCATGCTCCCCAGGTGCAAAGCGTGATGCACCACGTGGCTTGTGTCCTATCCCTCCTCCTCCACTGTTCACACCCATTGGTGGGGTGGGTGCTGATAATGGGGGCAGATGGGGTGCCACCATGGCTGCAACATGGGCAAGGGTGGTGCCTGGTAGTGCCTGCAGCAGCATGACCTCTGCAGGGGGCCTGCATGGTTGTGCTCCACCCCCCGAATCACTCGACACCTGTCGTGAATGGACAGATGCACCACTGGTGTCGTCGCCATCGGTGCGGTTGATGATGGCTGCAATTGCATGTGCTGCTCGATCCTGGGCGCGTCGTAATGTACGTCGCTGTCGTGCATTGAGAATTAATGTACCATCCACCGCAAATCGTGGTGGGTGCCTGAATTTATTGACTGTTGGTTTTTTTAGTTGATCAGAGGATCCCCCATTAGAGGATGGGGGGGGTGCTGATGCATTGGTGTCTGGTGCAGCATACTGCAACAGGGGGCTCACTTCATGGAGCACTCCGTACGAGGTGAGCAGGGCAACAAGATCAATCAACTGTGTGTGAAAAGGGGGGGGGTGCAATGGTGCGTTGCGGATGACGACGACCATGGTGAACATACAGTAATATAACGCCATACACCATTCCACCCCACCCAACATTACCTCTTGTGGGGGAGGGACATGCACGTGCTGTGCCTGCTGTAACAATGCTGTGAAATCAACACTCCCCGACCCCCCTGATCGCCCATCCTCACACACACTCTCTTCATGACTGGCATCACTCTCATGACTCCCACCCACCGTCCCATCCCCCACTGTGCTGCCCGATGCATGCTTGTGGTACAAAAGATCAACGTCACCGCCATTGACAGATGCCATTGGTACAACCCCAGCCACTGCCATGGGCCCTGGATATGGTGCTGCTGCCAGCCCAGGCGCCCACCCTGGGCCGTGCATGTGGTAGGGTGCATGGGGGCTGGGTGGAAATGCAGCTGGTGCCATGGGGGAGGGGGGGCCATAGGGTGCTGCGCCCATGTCAAAGGCATGCTGTGGGTAGAATGCCATGGGGCTCACTGGCTGCTGCGGTGAGATGGGATGAAAGCCTGAATAATAGAATGATGAAAATAAGAGCGGTGGGTAGTGTGCGGGGGGTGGTATGTAGCCGGGTTGTGCCATGGGAGGGGCACCGTTGGGGGCAAACATGGGTGGCATCTCGTCAATCACTGGTGGACGGTTGCCATGGGGCGTTGAACGCCCACCGTTTGCCCACCGTGCACGCTGTTTGGCACTATTCTGTTGTTTGTGGGGTAGGTGGTGTATGCTATGCCGCATAGGCATTGGTGGGGGTGTACCCATACCGGGGAGCGGGGTGTGGAAGAGGAGCGTCGTGGATCATGCCGTGGAGAGCTCCACGGCCCCTTGCCCCTGCCACCCACGAGGCTATGGGGTGTGGGTGTGCAAATGCCCTGACTGGGCGTAAACGGTACTGAGATGGGAGTGTGATCACTAGTGTGAGAGCAAGTGAAATACCTCGTGCACCATCGTGTTATACATTCGTCATACAGTTTCGAGACAGTACACAATTCGCTAGCTGCTGTATCACGCACAAGCAACCCATGGGTGTGGCACCCCACATTTGCTGCTCTCCCATTACAACCAATCACACCTGCATCAAGACTCTCGTATAGGTTTCTACGGCCATCTCGTATTGTACGTACTGGTTTCAATCCGTCCTAGAATGGGTGCATCGTTGTTTTGATTGGCATCACGATTGAATACCAAGCCCGATGCATCTCTGCACACCTGCGCGGGGGGAACGAATGCAGGAGCATCCACACGCAATTCTCGGGAAGATCTGCCGCTGCCAGAGCTTGCTGTCCCAGCGTCTTCCCCACCCTCGTGAGTACGATGGCTTGGGGTATCGCTGGCCATAGCTGTTATTGATTGTGCATGGTGGCTATTTTATCGACGGGTGCTGATGAAGGTGTATGTGCAGAGAGGAGGCTGCATTACAATTTGCCTGAATCTGTACTTGCCTGCAGTTTTTGGTTTGAACACGCGCGAGAGGCAACACCACAGCACCGTTTTCTTCTTTCACACACAAACTGCTACTACCCAACACAACAAACAATGCAGCTGCATGAAAACGTTTCACACAACAACCATCGTCAAAATTGAAGCAACAAAAGAGCAAGCGCAGCCCCACCACGACGCACAACGTCACAAACCGCCAAAAACCGCCAACGACGACACGACAGGTGGTGACAAACAAACACCATCACACACACACAGGATGGCATGATCCTTGCAACGCTGCATCATCACAAAATACAATGCACACATGAAAGGATGCACGGCATCAGTTGCCTGCACACTCGAAAGACGGGACAAACAACAGCATATGGAGGAGGACTCTCACATGGGGTTACGTGTGGTGGTGATGCTCAAGTGTGTGGTGATAGCGCATGCACATTCGGTTGACATGTGTGGGTGGTGATGCAACCTGCGGGACAAACAACAAACAAGACATGTGCGTGGGGAAAGGATCATTTGGATCATCATCACCACTTGACTCTCACACGATGCAACAACACAAGAAGAAGCTTCTGGACAGCAGAAAACAAAGGTGGGCTGTTGCCACCATACGCATGGGGGTATCATCTTGTACCTCCCTACAGGCTGGGGAATGCCGACTCATCGTTGATGGCCAGCGATGCACCACGGCCCCCACGGCCGCCACGACCGCCACGACCGCCACGGCCACCAGAGCGGGGGCCATCATATCTGCCGCCACGACCACCACGGCCGCGACCACCACGGCCACCGCGGCCACGTGGGCGCTCGTCACCTCCACCCACCTTGAAGCTGAGCAGTTCCACGGTGTCGATTTCCTCCTGGGGGATGGTGTGGGGGGGGGGAGGTGGGGGATATGTGTGGGTGGGTTGTTTGTGGGTGGGTGTTTCCATGACAACCCCTTCTACCATGATGTACACCATGCACACCCACCACCTGCACACCCACCTCATCCTCCTCCTCTTCCTCCTCTTCACCGCGGGTTGCCTTCTTCTTCTTGGGTGCCTTCTTATTGGCCAGCTCCAGACCATCAGCCTCCTCCTCGGGGCGACCAGAGTAGGCAACCATACCCTGTTGTGTGGGGGGCATTCAAGGTGAGAGAGTGTGCATGTTGTTGTTGTGTAGGTATGCTGTAGGTATGCTGTGAAGGTATGCTGTGGACGTCTATGCATACACACACAGATACACACACACTGGTAACCCCCCCCTCGCAGGCAGATACACACACACACACGCTCATACGCCCCCCCCTAAACACACACACACTGCCTCACACACACTGCCTCACCCTCACCCCCTCACCTTGAATTGGGTCATGTCAACCTTGAGTGCAGCATCATCAGCAGCACGGTTGAGGTTGCGGCGACGTTCTTCCAGTTGCTTCTCATAATCCTCAAGGGACAGCAGCTGAGGGAGATGAGAAGAGAGAGGAGATGTGGGAGATGAGATTGGGATGTGGGAGATGAGAGCACCACACAGTATCAACAAATCACACACCTTGGCAGCAGCTTCAGCTTCAGCAGCAGCAGCAGCATCCTCTTCATTGGTCTCCTGAACTCCCTCCCTGTCCGCAACTCCCTCCCCCAAACCCTCTTTCAGAGTGCCATTGGCATTCTCAGTCTCTTCCACTGCATCAGCAGCCTCACTGTGTGTGTTGAGACGTGTTGAGGTGGTGATTGAGGTGCGATGCGCAAACGAGGGTTGATGCACCCAAGCATCCTTGGAGGGATGCAATGCAAGCACATCCTTGGTGTGATCCCACGTACATTTTCACCTCATCCTCAGTGGAGCCCCAGTTGCCCTTGCCAGCACCGTGCTTCTTCTCAGTCTCTTGCCTGAGTGTTTGACAAACATGCAAGGTGGTGGACATGAGATGGACAAGGGATGATGGACATGTGGTCGACATATGCACAACAGCATACTAGAAACACCACACATCTCGATGAAATACAGTGTATGTCTATACACCAAAAACCACACACACAAAACAACTACGCAACATACCCGCGGCCAGAAGCATCATGGCGGTCATACTCGCGACGACGGGGACGGCCGTCACCGTCACGGCGCCCACCACGGCGGCCTTCACCACGACCACCACCACGGCCACCACGGCCACGGTTGACCAAATCATCGGGGCTTGCTTCACCACCATCACCGCTCTCACGGGGGGGACGATCACCACGGCCACCACTGTTGTCGGATGTTGAATGGGGGTGTTGAGACTAGTCATGAGGGGCACAAATACTATCACCACAATACTTTTTTGCAATTGTGCAACACAAGAAACATGTGCAACACGTACCGGCCACCACGGCCGCCACCACGGCCTCGCCCTGCAGCGGGGGCGCGGGATGCGCCACGTCCAGCAGCGGCAGTTGCTGTGGGATAAAAGAATACAGTATAAATGTGTTGTAACAGGATATATCAAAGGTATAGCTCACAAAACAGCATAGACTGCTGTCTGCACACTCAGCCCATGCACACCACATTTCATACCCTCTGGTGCAGCTGCCTTGGCTACAGGCTTCTTTTCTACTGGTAGCTGAGCCGCAAGATCCTGAGGGTCCTCATTTTCCGACGACAACAATGCAAACAGGTTGTTGGTCGCCACGCTCATGTTGGCTGTGTTGATTGTCGCTGGGTATTGAAGCAACCCGGCTGATATGCACTGAGCAACTGGCCTTTGCTGCAGTACTTGTGGCTATTGACCACGGGTTTAGCAGCACATCTCAGCAAGACTGAGAGCGGGGATGGGTGTGTTGACGGCTGCTCTTTCGACTGCTCTATGGAAAGAGCAAGTGTTTGGTTTGTTGCAAGGACTGGTTCAAGGTGTTGAAAACTGCTGTGGTATGGCAGTATGCAATCTCTCTCTGCAGTCAAAAAGACAAGTTGTGTTCACGGTGCTTGATAGGTATAGCAGATTTTGTGTGCACTCGACAGTCATGATTTTTGGACATCCGCATTGCACAATCCACCACATGGCATCTCATAAAAGCCTCGTACCGTTGGGGTGCAGCGCAGGATCGCACATGCCATGGAAAGTGCACCTCAATGCACCACCACGGCTTGCTGTGCGCTGCGTGGGGGGTAGACCAATGGCTTTAGGAGCAGCTGCGCGTGAAAATGTTGGTGGCCATGAAGCCAGGACAGACGGTACATTGTCCAACATCTTGACCGGAGGTGTATTGGGTACTGCAGCGCTCGTGGCGCAGCCTGCATGGGCAGACATAGCACTGCCACAAGTGGAGGGTGTGGATCAATGGCTCGTGGCCATTGGCTTTGCGTTGGCTGTGGCGCTGCTGACCGTGGTGACTGTCGGGGTAAGAGGGAGTATGGTATTCGTGTGTTGTTGCAGTGTTTCTGCTATGTTCAATTGTGTAGGAATGCCTCCAGACATGTTCTGCATGCAGCACCACACACATTGGTGTATGCAGCACACTCACTGGTTTGCACATCACACACCCTTGTTTGCACACCCTGCACATCACAACCAGGTGGCATACTTGTCTATTGCCTCATGGCTTGACTCGCGTGCAGAAAATTCTGATCGCAAACTCTTTTCTGTGCAAGATGCAGACAGGTTGGTACTGGTGTTGTATACACACTATGACAATACATACACTGTTACGCACACCATGACACACTCTGCCATCTTGTGCCATTCACACAGGCGCTATGACGCAGCAATGAAGAGCTTTCAAGACACACCCAATGGCAACGGCAAGGCTGCACCAAAAAAGAAGAAAAAGCAAGCAGTCAAGGGAAAGGGGTTTGGTGGGCGGTAGATGAGGGCGTGTTTTCCTGTGTTTCCTTTCATGTACTACACGAATCAATAAAAACATCATCCCTTTTGCAACATTAAACAACGTGCATCATGATCTACGACGTTCACAGCAACTTGTTTCGCAGCTTTTTGTCTGCTGGCGGTGGTCCCAACAAATCCACAATGTACGTGAGTTGTTGTGGCTAGCTTTGTATCCATGTTTTTGTATTGAATGCTGGGGAGTGTTTTTATTACGAGGAAACGTTTGATACGTGGAGGAGGCAGTAGGGGGAGGCAGTAGCAGCATGCTTTACAATCAGCTTGTCCTTGCTGTTTGTATGAATTGTCCATAAGCATGCACCCTCAACAACAGGAACAAGGACAACAGGAGGGCACCTAATGAAAAGGCCAAGGACAACAAGCCCCCCATGATGGAGTAGGCAGAGCGCTGATGGCGTGTTGATGAGCAGTGTTGCAGTGATGGTATATAATGGGTGTTGAGTAATACGGATGTTGAGTGTAACAACAACTGTTGAGGCTGCAGCAATTATGTTGTGCAGGATGTGTTGACAACTATGGTGTGCAAGTCAGTCATTGACAACGTTGTGTGGCGTCTACAGTACAAGGACAAGGTCCTGCGTGTGTTCCTAGCGCAGCGCACCATGTGCCCAGCACCATGGTCTACACTCCCCCCAACAACATGCACCACCACCTTGCTTCCGGACCGCCATTAAGAAAACATCAACAAAACATCTAAATCATCTTCATAATTATACCCATTCATCACAGCAACCCAATCCATCATGTTGAGAAAGGCTGGGCAATCCCTGTTGGGATGCCTGGTCACGCAGGATGTGGCACTGGTGAGTGTTTGGCATGTGAGGAGCACACAATGCTTGGTCTTTTAGCAGCCCTGAGCGTACATCAAGCACACACGCCAAATACGCATTCTACGCAGGCCACTAGATTGCAGCAAAATGCTCCATGGGAGGCCTTGCGCGCCTTCAGGTACCCTAGCAGAAACAATTCGTAGATGCGCCGACAATACCTTGCCGTGTGCAGTTGTTTAGTTGATGAAATGTATGTAGACTTGTTGCATAGCTGATTGATGAGTTTTGTGCCACCCATCACAGTACCACCGCGGCGCGGGCGGCCGGTGACGTCATCGGCATCGACCTGGGCACCACCAACTCGTGTGTAGCAGTCATGGAGGGCAAGGTAGGCTGCAAGTGTGGGAGTGGTGATGGAGAGTAGCTGTTGTATGGAGAGTAGCTGTTGTTTGCAAGCACGTGGTGGTGATCAACGACAATCATGTGTCATCGTCCATCATCATCAACGCACCGTAATCATCATAATCACAGAATGCCAAGGTGATTGAGAATGCAGAGGGTGGACGAACCACACCCTCAGTTGTTGCATTTACAGACAAGGGGGAACGATTGGTGGGGTTGCCAGCCAAGCGCCAGGTATGTTGAATTGATGAGGTGTACTGATGATTTGTATTGATGAGGTGTATTGATGAGGGTGTATTGATGATTACATGTACAGTACAACTGCATGATGACATTCGCTGGACATTCTCCCCTGTGCACCCCAACCAACAGGCGGTCACCAACTCCGCCAACACCGTGTATGCAACCAAGCGTCTTATTGGTCGTCGATACGATGACCCACAAACAAAAAAGGAGGCTGAGATGGTACCATACAAGATTATTTCTGGAAACAATGGCGATGCATGGGTGGAGGTGCGTGTTGGTGTGTGGAGAATTTGTCTGCATAGATGAGGCGGTGTGGTGAATGTATCCACACGCACGCAAACACCACCACAGCACGCACTTGTTCTTCTCAATGCATGCACACCATCATCCCCTCATTTTTCACACTCATTTCTTTCGCCTGTTTAATCACCATCCCGTCTTTTTTCACCCTCATTTCTCACCCTCACATACACACCCTCACATACACACCCTCACATACACACCCTCACATACACACCCTCATGTACACACCCTCATATCACACACCCTCACATCACACACCCTCATATCACACACCCTCACCACATAGGCTGGCGGCAAACAATACAGTCCTAGTCAGATTGGTGCATTTGTGTTGACCAAGATGAAGGAGACTGCAGAGGCATACTTGGGTCGCCCAGTCAAACAGGCAGTCATCACAGTGCCTGCGTATTTCAATGACATGCAGCGACAGGTAGGTAGTGTATGTAGATGGTGTGTGGTATGTAGATGTGTCTGTGTTGTAGATAGATACACACACACACTCTGTACTATGTACACCACGCTGTACACCCTTGTCAACAACATCAACACGTAGTACACCCAATCACATACCCAATCAAACATCCAATAACACCCCCCAAAAGCACCAACAATATCACATACAATACCACACCCAAGCACGCCAACAACATCACCTACAATACCACCCCCCAAAACACCAACATAAACACCCCGCCACACACAAAACACACACACACTAGGCAACCAAGGATGCAGGTGCCATCGCAGGTTTAGAGGTGCTACGTATCATCAACGAACCCACTGCGGCTGCATTGGCATACGGCAGTGATAAAAAGGAGGGGCTGATTGCTGTGTATGACCTCGGTGGGGGTACCTTTGATATCAGTATCTTGGAGATTAGTGGGGGTGTGTTTGAGGTATGGTGTGTGTGGGTGTGTAGGTGGGGATGGTGTGTGTACAGGTGGTGTATATGGATGTACATGTGTGTTGAGTGTTGCGTGTGTTTGTGGGCGTGCATGTGTGTGCACATCCACCCACATACACACATCCCCCCCCCCACATATCCCCCCACATACACATCCCCCCCCCCAACACACAGGTCAAGGCAACCAATGGTGACACCTTTTTGGGTGGTGAGGATTTCGACAATGCCCTCCTCAACCACCTCATTACGGAATTCAAAAAGGAAACCGGGATTGATCTCAAACAGGACAAGATGGCAGTACAACGTCTCCGTGAAGCATCGGAAAAGGCAAAATGTGAACTGTCCAGTTCATTGTCAACGGACATCAGCTTGCCTTTCATCTCTGCTGATGCTTCCGGTAAGTGGGGGGGATTGATGGGATGACCTGATGGGATGACATGATGGGATGTGTGGAGATGGGGTCAGAGATCCTCCCTCTTTCTCCCACACGTACACACACCGCATGTGCGCATGTGCTCACACCCTACACCAGACATTGTGTAAATATCACACACCCTACACCACACGCACACCCACAACAGGTCCCAAACACTTGTCCATGAACATCAGCCGCAGCAAATTTGAGTCACTGGTAGCCTCCCTTCTGGAACGTACCAAGAAGCCATGTCTGGACTGTATGAAGGATGCTGGTGTGAGTGCCAAGGATATACAAGAGGTGCTGCTGGTGGGTGGTATGTCACGTATGCCCAAGGTATGGTGCAGGACCTTTTCCTGTGTTTTTGTTCTTGACACCCCTCCCCTTTGTTTTTTTCCCTAACCGCCCCTTTTTTTGTTTTTGTTCTTGACACCCCTCCCCTTTGTTTTCGTTCTTTGGGAATGTGCATGTGTATTGGGGATGATGTGGGGAGTATGTTGTACATGGTGGTATGCATACTCATGTCTTCCTATATACACCTATATAACACACACATATACAAACACTCACACCATCACACACACACCATCACACCATCATAAAACCCACACAGGTGAATGAAATTGTCAAGGACATGTTTGGTAGGGACCCCTCTCGTGGTGTCAACCCTGATGAGGTGGTAGCAATGGGTGCTGCCATACAAGGTGGTGTGTTGAGGGGAGACGTCAAGGACATCCTGCTGTTGGATGTGACACCACTGTCGTTGGGCATTGAGACGCTGGGTGGTGTGTTTACAAAGATGATCACACGGTAGGTGTTTGGGGGGTGTGGTGGTGTGGTGGTGAGGGACATTGGGGTGTGTGTGTTTGTGTGTGTAGTACATGTACACATTGCATATACACATTACATATGGACACTACATGCACACATTACATATCTACTTGCTTCTTCACACACCATCCCCACCATCTCCCACACCATCAACACAGAAACACCACCATCCCCACCAAGAAATCCCAAGTCTTCTCCACCGCTGCAGACAGCCAAACCCAAGTGGGCATCAAAGTCTTTCAAGGAGAACGTGAAATGGCAGCAGACAACAAAATGCTGGGTCAATTCGATCTGGTAGGTATCCCCCCCGCCCCCCGTGGTGTCCCCCAGATTGAGGTGACATTCGACATTGATGCCAATGGCATCGTTAATGTCAATGCCAAGGACAAGGCGACCGGTAAGGAGCAGGCAATCACCATCACACCCTCTGGTGGCCTGTCTGATGATCAGATCCAGCAGATGATTCGTGATGCAGAGGCATTTGCAGCGACAGACAAGGAGCGTCGATCAGCCATTGAAGCAAAGAATGAGGCTGACACCGAGCTGTACAGTGCGGAAAAGAGCCTCAACGAATACAAAGACAAGCTGCCACAGAATGTCGTGGATGAGATTAATGGAGCAATTGGGGAGCTGCGGGGTGTGATGGAAAGTGAATCGGCAGAGACGATTCGGGAAAAGGTGACGTTGCTGCGTACTGCGACGATGAAGATTGGGGAGGCGCTGAGCAAGCAAGGTGGTGGGGGTGGTGGAGACGCAGAGGGAGGGGGGAGTGGGGGGTCAACATATGACGCGGATGTCAAGGACAAGTCGGCATAAGGAGCAGCGTGTGTGTATGTGAAAGGCGAGGGGGATGAGATTTTTTTTTCTTGTGTTGTTGTTTTTTCTCTGAGCTGAGGAAAAAGTTGTCGAGGTGTAGAGCAACCAATCATTGGTGTTTGTTTGTGTGTGTGTGTGGTAACGAAGAATTGTGCATGAGTGCGCCCACGCCACGAGGGGGGTGCCAGGTGGCAGAAACTCTCAGCTTTGTTTTTTCCTCGTGTTTTCTTGTTCGTTTCTCGACAAATTCACCCTTGTTTGTCATCACAACCGCTCCACAGCACCGTCACCAACAGGACAACAACAATGGCAGCCATGCGCTTATGGATCATCGTGCTGGCCATCGCCATGGTCTGCACCTCCCCCTTGCTCGCTCGTGACACAATCACTGACGACACCGAGCAGGTCCATGCATTCCTCGAGCAGAGCAAGCTCGGCAGCCAGCGAGAGCTGCTCGGTTTCATTGATCGTGTGGTTGCTGGCGATGGGATGATGGATCACCATGATCGCTCCGTCAACGCACGCCTGTTGCTCCAAGCCCCTGCAGCTGCTCCATCCCGTGCTACCGATGGGTTGGCCAACCTTGCCTTTCCACCGATTACTACCCCTCCCACTGCTGGCAATGGTGCTGCAACCAATGGTGGTGCCACCCCCCCCACATCCCGCGATGGCAACGTAGCCACCCCCCCATCCAAGGCTGTCCAACCCCCCATCCAGTTGCCATTGCTGCAGGCTCCCGTAACCACCCCCCAGCCCCCATCCCAGCCCTTGCAGCGCCCGCTCATTCCCCCCACCGCAGGAGGGCTCCCTCCCAAGTCGGCCCCTTTCCCCCCCGCGGCGGCCCCTGCCCTGGTACAGCCCCCTGCGTCTATTCCCTCCAACCCCAACGACGTCGCCAATGCCAATGCAGCAGCAGTGGCCAGCATCACAGGCAACTTTGACAACACCCAGGCAGCCGCAACTGCAGTGGCCAGTGCGGTATGAGACACATAGTGGGTGGGTGTGGTGGGTGTGTGGTGGGTGTGTGATGCTACTGGCCAATCACCCATATGCTCATTCCCACACACACGCGTATGGCCACACGCACATATGGATCACACACACACTTACACCCCACAGACAGCACAAGGCAATGTGGCTGTTGCAGCTGCTGCATTTGCTCGAGCAGCTTCCCAGGGCAACACCCAAGCAGCAGCCACTGCCTTTGCTCAGGCAACCACCAACCAGATCAACAGTGGGGACGTCCAGGGTGCTCGAAACACCGTGGCCAGTGTGGCTATTGCTGTGGCATTTGCGTTTTCCCAGGGGGATGCCAATGCTGCTCAGTCTATTGCAAGTTCCTTTGCTATTGCTATTAGTGGGTCTGGCAACTGTGCTGCAATTGTGAGTCAAGTTATTACAGGTTGTGTTGTCCGTGGGGTGTGGGGTGCTGGTGGTGTGGGGTGTTGGTGGTGTGATTCTTGATAATGGGGGCGTTGGGGTGTATGTACATGTACATGTGTATGGGCATGTGCGTGTGTATGCATGTGTATGGGTATGCAACACCATGCGACCGTTTCTTCCTCCTCACCACCTCTTCCTCTCTCTTGTACTACACACAGTGTTCATTTCCATCATCATCCAGCTGCTTGGGTTTGGCTTTACTGGTTGATGAGGAGCGATCACACAGGAGAGGGTGCATGCAAGAGAGAGGGTGCATACATAAAGAGAGGGCACATGCAGGAAAGAGGGGACGCATAAGAAAGGGTTTTGATGAAAAACCAATGGGTTGTGTGTCTTTGGCCAGCAGCAAGCATGGTGTTGTTGAGTGTTGTGTGTTGCTATCATATAGTATCATTCCAATTATATCTTCATAAAAAACAAGCATGCTTTTGTTTATCCACAATGTTGCTCATCGTTGCTTGTTGTAAGAAAACCACCAAGAAA
>VFQP010001075.1_pt1 | contig 40561 bp, 42 predicted proteins | sample 3512351 | NCBI WGS metagenome assembly VFQP01 (sample SAMN10412372, study PRJNA504923) | tailings metagenome | isolation source: Relicate 1 Philex TSF1 revegetated site | place: Philippines: Tuba, Benguet | collected 2017-08-29
GAGCAGGTGACTGTTAATCACCCTGTCGGGGGTTCGAGTCCCTCCCCGGGAGCTGTTGAAAATCAACGAGTTACGCATACGGTCAGCCCTTAATGAGCTGGCCGTTCTGCGTTTGGATCTACACGGGATCTACACGAAAGTGGATCAGGGGGCCTTGCCAGCTCTGACCGTCGGTGTGATCTCAGTGACTATCAGCTGAACCCGTACTGTTGCCAATTGCGGGGAACGATCGTTAACTCTTAGGTTAACACAGTGAGCCCTCCCAAATTCTACGTCGGCCGACACTTCGAGCTGCATTTCTACCAGAGAGCTGATGGATCGATACCCGCAAGAGAGTTTCTGGAGGCAATCGATCGCGGAGACCGGCAGTTCAACCACTCTCTGAGACTACAGGCCACGATGAAGCGGTTCGCCGATTCTCCCCCGGGGACACGGTTTCCGGGCGATCAGTTCAAGCGACTCGAAGATTCAATTTGGGAGTTCAAGGCTCACCAGCTTCGACTGTTTGTTCATCGGGGGAATCGTGTAGTCGTCCTTCTGATGGGTCTGCATAAGAAGCAGGACGCCTTACGACCGGGCGATCTTGCCCAAGTTCGCAACATGGCAAGCGAGTACAGCGCTCGTACTTCCTGAGCCAATTACGAGAGACAGAAGAATGCCTAACGCCACGAACAACACGCGCTCGTACCTGGCCGAGCGCTTCACCGATCCCGACTTTCGCAAGCAGTTCGATCGAGAGGCGCTCGCTAGCGAGTTCTCTGCTCAGATCCTGCTGGTGATGGAAGATGAGGGGTACACGAAAGCGCAGCTTGCTGCCCTCCTGAAGTGCTCGCGGGCGTATGTCTCGAAGCTTCTCCGGGGAGATAGCAATCCGACGATTCACACCTTGGCGGACCTTGCCGGCGCGCTGAACAGGCGCGTTCGACTTCAGTTCGACGAAGCGGTCATCGATGACGCATTTTCGAATGCTGAGGCGATCTCGATCACCACTAAGGTGAACATCACGAAGCTGACCTGGAACGGCCAGCAGCCGCCCGACCTCTCACAGTATTGCAGGACTTCGGAGGAAGTCGCCGCATGAGAACCGCGACTGAATCCGCTGCGACCACTAACGTTGCCGCAGCGGGTCGCGTCGCGAAAGCGGTGGAGCTCGTGCAGATCCGTTTGGCGTCGATGCGATTCAACACCTCACTAGGTATCGATCCTCCTAGTGAGTTTCAGATTAAGCAGTTCATGACCCATCGATATCAGGTCGAGGAAGACGGACCTGGTCTCGTTGCGACCCTTGGGTATCGACTTGTCCTTGAATCGGGTGATGAGAAGGTCGATGATTCAGGCAAACCGAGCGTTGAGCTTGAGGCTTTCTATCAGGCATTCTATAGGCTGAAGAACTCCGAGGGCCTATCGGATGCCGATCTCGATTGCTTTGCAGAGCTCAATGGTACGCTGAACACGTACCCGTATTGGAGAGAGCTTGTGCAATCCACCACCTCGCGCGCAGGACTCGGAGGAATCACGATGCCCGTGTGGCGAGCAAAGACTCGTGATCTTCCATCTCTCCCCAGCAAGAGCGAATAACCAGAGCTACAACAACGCCCCGCTACTCGGCGGGGCGTTGTCACTTCCGGGTGTTGTTGGTCACCCGTGTTTCGGGTTCCTCTCAAGCAGCTTCTTGATCTCTGCGTCGGCCGCGTTGACCATGGCGACAAATCGTGGCCAGCTTCTGCTGTCCAAGTAGAGATTGCACGAATCTAGCTCTTTCAGAATTCCAGGTCGCACGCGGCAGGATCGCTTGATTTTCAGTCCCCGGTCTTGGTCCTCAATTCTTACGTTCAGCGATAGGACTTCCGAATACGGATCTTCTTCCGACCGATCTTCTCCCGGCTGAAAGTCCTGAGAATCGAAATCCCTTTCGTCGAACAGATACACGTAATGCGCCACTGACGGCGCAAAGCGGAATTCTGCAACGCACTGCGGATTCTGCGGTTCGGCTACATTCGGCGCGGTAGCGGTGACCGGCGCGGCTTTCGGGCGCGCTTGGCGGGTACGGGATGTGGACATAGGAGGCTCCGGGCGTGGGGTAGACTCACCGTAACTGAGAAGTGACACCGGCGAAGTTACGACGGGACTTGGCTTACCGCAAGTGAGAAGTTGCCAGTTACGGTAAGTCGCCCTATTGTGCGGCATGCGTCTCCGACTTCCTGAGCTCATGGCTGAGCACGGTATAGCCAATGCCCACGACTTGGCCAAACGGTCAGGCATCCCGATGGCCACAGCCTACCGGCTGGTGGGGAATGAAGGGCGCCTCGACAAGCGCTTGTCCGCCGTGCTGGACGCCTTGTGCGACGTGTTCGACGTGGCCCCATGCGAGCTGTTGGAGCGCAAGCCGGCGCGCCCCAAGGCGCGCAAGCCGGCCACGCAAAAGCGGCCCCCGCGGCGCTCCGGTCGCACCGACGAATGACGGGCGAAGAGGCCGGGACGATCGGTCCGCCCGCGCTCAGCCAACTGCGACGGGATGTCCGCCTGACCCCAAGTGAGCGGACAACGGTCGGTTTGCTCTGGCGTGGTCTGCTGAGCCCTGAAGAGTACCGGCCGCTGAAATCCGACGTCTTGGCGCTCCTGCAGGGCATTCCCAGTGCCTCCGCCTCACGCAACCTGCGGCGCCTCAAGGCCCTGGGGTATCTGGTGGACTACCAACCCGACCCGCGGGCGCCGCGACTGTTCTTGCTGGTCAATGTCATTGCCGAGGTTCCGCCGGCTACGTAGGCCCGACATGTAGGGTGCGCTCTCCGGTCACTACTCGTCTGCGCCCATCGCTGGTGAGCAGAGACAGACGTGGTGACCATGCAGGAGAACCCCTGTTCTCCCTTTCGCCCACGACCATGTCCAAGCGCATTACTCCTCAGGAAGCGGCCCAGCGTATGGGCCTGTCCGAGTTCACCCTTGCACGGATGCGGCGGGAGACTCGCGGCCCGGCGTTCCTTCGGATATCGACCCATCGGGTGATGTACCTCGAGGACAGCGTGCAAGCGTGGATCGACTCGCGCACGGTCGTACCCGACCAGGCCGCGTAGTGGCGGCGCACGTTACCTATTCCGTGCCGATCGCGTTCACGGTCGACCGCGACCACGGCTCGTTGGTCCTGTCCGCTCGCACGACGACAGACGCGCGCGGGTTCTGCGCACTCCGCAGTCTATACCTCTGCCCGGTTGCTCAGACGGGCCGCCCGCCAGTGCTCGCCGTCAGTGTGACCCGAGTGACGGCAACCGCCCTACCGAATGGCCCGACCCTCCCGGTGAATGCCGTCACGCGAAGCTCCGGGCCTCTGCCACGATTTGAAGCACGGGCCGTCACAGACATCGGCTGGAAACCCGCGTCAGAATCTGCCGTGCTGCCCCCGTTCGAGTGGACGGTGGGGTCTGCCGGGCAGATCCACGTTGCGCCTGCCCCCGCGGGGGCCGAAGCGTGGAACGGCGAACTGATCCGAGTGGCCTTTTCTGTGCCGAGTACCGATGCAACCGCCCGCGTGACCCTCACCGGCTTTGCGCTGGTCGACGCGTAGCTCTCCCTCGCCCTAGGTCTCCTATGACGACACTTTCGCTCCTCTGCGTGACCGGTCTGATGGTACTGGTGGCCATGCAGTTGCCCCCTCTGCAAGACACCGCCCTCCCTCTGCACCGCGTGCAATTCCGGCACACCCTCGGCTTGGTCGGCTGTCTGGTGCGCTTTCTGCCCTACGAAGCACGACAGGTCACGCGCGAGGACATGCAACGCCAGGTGCAAGACCTCATCCGTGGCGTGGATCCGCGCGACGCCACCGACAGGCTCGTGCGCGCCGTGTTCGTGCGTCGGTGGTGGCACCTGGGGGTGCTGGCGCCGGAGCGGCAGTTTCGCCAATTGGCGCTTCCCGAGATCCCGACGTTGCTCGAGGCACTGATGCACACTCCTCCGACCCGCTGAGGCTGACATGGCGCGCAAAGAGACCGTTCTGGTCATCAACGGCGAAGAACACATCAGTGAGGCGACAAAGTCTGCCGATGGAGCGCTTGCTGGCTTCATGAGCAAAATCCCCGGTTGGGGGAAAACCGCCGCGATCCTTGCGGCGGCATATAAGGTGGTCTCAGAAGCCGTGGAGATCGCCAAAGAATTCGTCATGGATTCGATCGTCGCATATGATGCGTTCGCCGCGAGCCAAACGAAACTGTGGGCGCAATCGAAGCTGACAGGCCTGTCCATGCGCGAGATGAACTCGCTGGTCGATCAGGCCCGCGAGAAGTTCGGATTGGGCAGCGTGGCAGCGGTCGATATTGCGGCGGGCGTGGCCAAGTTTTCGACGGCCGCTGGTGACTCGTCTCGCGCTGGGGAGCTGATGGCCACGGCGCTGGAGCTGGGCGCAGCGGCTGGGATGAATGCGCAGCAGGTCGCCGAAGGCTTGAGCAGCGCACTGGCCGGCAACGACGAATGGCTAAATCGTCTCGGGCTCGCCAACCCGAGTCAGCTATGGAAGGACTACGCAGAGGCGAACGGGCGCGCGGTCTCTACGCTGACCGACACCGAGCAGAAACTCGCCGTGATGACCGCCATCATGGACGCCGGCAACAAGGTGGCCGGGGTCTACGCTCAGAGAATGGAAAGCGGAACGGGGGCGCAAGAGCAGCTCAACAACACAATGGACAAGGCCAAGGTGGCATTTGGCGCCGCCCTACAGCCCGCACGCGTCTTTGTGCTACAGGGGCTGACCGCGCTCGTGAATATCACGGCCCCTGTCATTATTGGCTTGGGGAAGATGGCCAACTTCCTGACGGTGACGGTGGTCGGCTCCTTTCGCCTGGCGCAATCCGCCGTCGGGAGCGTACTAGAGGCCCTCGGCAAACTGACGGGGATTTCTTCTCTGGAAACGTTTGGTGCCCGGCATGCAAACGCCATGAGGGAGTTCACCGAGAAGCTCGACCGGATGCGTCAGGGGACCAACGCCGCGACGGAGGAATTGGGCCAGCAAGGCAAGGCGCATCAGTTGGCAGTCGTGCGGATCGAAGCGTCGGCCGAGGCGAATAAGAAGTACGCTGAAACCACGGAGCAGGCCGCCGCGAGATTGAACAAGGCGCTGGATGCCAAGCTGGGCGCGCCGCTTCGCGCGGTGATCGGCCTGACCGAAGGCGCCATCCGGTCGTTGGCCGATGCGGCGAAGGACCAGCTCCCGCCCGACAGCGCCGAGCGGTTCAACGCGCACATGGCGGCGCTGGCAGAAAACGCCAAGAAGGTTGGCGAGCGCATCACGGCCGTGCCCGCGCCGATCGCCACCAGCGCGAAGGAAGCCGAAAAGATGGCGCGCGAACTGGAGTCGATTGGCCGGAGCGCCATCGATGCCGCGTCCGCGTTCGGCGTCATTGACGACCGGGCCGCGCGCTCCCTGAACAGCGCGGTGAATATCGCGTCCTCGCTCGGCAAGATGATGGCCAGCGGCTTCACGTTCGGGGGCGTGGTGGGCGTCATCGGGGGCGTGGCCTCCATCGTCTCCACGATGATGCAGGGCGACAAGGAGCGGCGGGAATTGACGCGCGCGAACACCGAAGCGCTCAACAAGCTGCGCACCGAGGGCCTGCGGCTGTCGAACAAGGCCAGCGGCCAGCAGATCGCGGGCGTGGCGGGGGCGTTGACGGCCGATCAAATCAAGATGCTGGCCAGTATGACCACCAGCACGGGCCGCGACGCGGGCAACCAGCTGCTCGTCAGGCTGCTGGCGGACAAGGGGCTCCGGCTGTCCGATCTGGATACCGTGGCCACTGAACTGGGCTTCAAGATTCGCCGGGATAATGGGCAGGTCGAACTCTCGCAGCTCCCGGCACTGTTCGCGGCGCTGCAGGAGAGCAGCGGGCAGCTCACACGCATTGGGCAGACGTTCGGCGAGCAGTTCCAGTTCTTCAAGGATGAGCAGAGGGTCCGCGGCGCGTCCGGCATCAGTGGCCTTCAGGGCGTCGTGGACTTCGTGCGCAACGTGGGCGGGGCCCGCGCATTGCAGGGGCTCGACCTTTCCGACCCCGGCGCCGCGCGCAATCAGCTGCTGAACATGCTCACGGGCCTGAACAATGACGTGTTCAGCCCCGCCGACTTCGGCCGCCTGACGGGCGAAGAGTTCAAGAGCGTGCTGCTCGAGCTCATCGGCCTGCTGGACAACTTGAAGGACACCACCCCCGTCACCACCAGCCCCCCGACCACCACGACCGATGACGTGGTCTCCACCACGGCCGGCGTCACGCTGTCGGTGCAGTCGGTGCAAGAGGTCATCGAGGCCATGCACACGGGCGTGGAGGGGGTGCTCAAGGAGCATACGGCCCTGCAGACCCGGATGGCTGCCGCCGCCGAACAGGGCGTGGTGCACCTGTCCAGTATCGACCTGAAGATGGACGACCTGATCGCGGCCACGAATGGCCAGGTGAACCGCATCAACCGCGAACTCGGTGAACTGCGCTTGACGCAGCTGGCCAACGCCGGCCGCGGGCCGGAGTTCCCCTGATGCCGCGCACCCACTCCCCGTCTTCCGGCCTTCCCGCGCGTCCGATCATTCGGGAACGCCGGCACGGCGCGCGCTGCAGCTTCGACCGGACCGCGCAAGCCGACGTCGAGCTTGAGGCGCATGGCGCGCGCCTCACCAGCGCCGTGACGCTGACACTGCGCGTGCAGGCCGACGACCTCAGAGAGGTCACCCTCCACGTGCGGCGGCAGGATCTGCCCATGCTGGTCGACGCGCTGTCCGCGGCCGCGAAACGACTGCGCGGCGGGTAGACGACAAGGGACAGCCGCACCGCCGACGACACTCTCAACCCGCTCCGCCCATGAAGATCACCCTACAGGTAAAGGGCCTGCCGGCAGCGCGCGCCACTCTGCAGCGCATCGGCAGACAAGCGCCCTTCGCCGTGGCCACGGGCCTCAACAACCTGGCCAACGAAGCGCAGCGCGCGGTGCAGGACAGTCTGGCGGACCGCTTCACACTGCGTCGGCCCGATTTCGTCAAGAAGACCATCTTCCGCGCCAAGGGTACGGACTTCGCCACGAAGTCGAAGCTGCAAGCCGTTGTGCGCGTGAACCCTGCTCGAGACTTTCTCGCCCAGCATGAAGACGGCGAGGTCAAGACGGCCCGATCGGGCACACACGTAGCCGTCCCGCTGCTCGCTGTCCAGCCGACCAAGGACACCGTGGTTCCACGTCGCTTGCGGCCCAGCGGACTCCGAAACAATCCCCAAGTCCGGAAGATTACGACCCCAGCCGGCACCTTCTTGGTTCGGAATCGCCCTGGGCGCGGCCGCGGGGGCCTGAATGGGTGGCGCACCGAATTCTTGTATGAGCTCAAGCGTGGCGTACCGCTGCGGCCGCGGCTCCGGTTCCATGCCACCACACAGCGCGTCATCGATGCGTCATGGGAGCGTCAGCTGATGGCCGGCATTGAGCGGGCCCTGAGCACGGCGCGCTGACCGATTTGGGCTGCCGCACGCTGGTCCTGCGCGGCGCGTGGCGGCACGCGCGCGCCGTCCCGGCGGACGCGCCTTGAGGCAGGGCCTCTGTAGGTTCTCCGCCACCCCACACCCCCGCGAGGTTCGCAAGACCGCATTGTCTCTCAATAGAGCAAAGCTCCGGACCCGCAGCTTTCATTGCACGTTTTGTGATCTCTCCCCCCCCCACTCCGGGGCTTTCGATCCAGCAGGACAGACGGGGGTATCACAAATGCAAGTGCAATGACTTTTCAACACCTAGTGTCTGCCTGGTGAGTGGCGCCATGCGGACCCGTCGGGGGTGCCGCCTCCGGAAGTACCTTTTTGCTCGGCAGTCCAAGGCCCTGCCTCCCCCACCCTTGCCACCGTCCAGCGCCAGAGCCAGCGAGCCTGCACAGCGAAACGAAACGGGAGTTTGGGGCCGCCGATCCTTGAGGCGACACTGGGGCCGTGCGGACCCGTCCTCGCCCTCGGCTCCAAGTGCTCCGTGACCTGCTGGTGCGCGCCAGCCAGTCTGCCCCCCCCACCACCCTCCCTGCCGACTCACGCAGCCTCGGGATAGGGCTCAACGCGGGCGATGCTGTCCCGCATGAGTGTGAGGTCGCGGTCGTTGGCATCGAGCACCACCTGTTCCCCACCGCGCCAGGTCACCAGCACCTTGCCGGTTCCGACCCGGGACACTTGGGACACCGACTCCCCATATCGACGTCCTGCCTGAGCGCGTGCGTGCGCGTGCGCGGGTATGTGCGCGCGCGCGTGAGACGTCGATATGTCCCCCTGCTGTCCCGAGTGTCCCACCAAGCCCAGGGTGAGCGTTGACCCTACGACCCTGAGCCCCACGAACCCGCGATCCTGTCGGCCTCCGTGGCGCATCTTGGCAGACTGAAAGCCGTGTCTGGCTAGCCCGCCGGTGACCCAGTGCTTGGTTCGCGTGAGCACACCGCGGGCGCTGGCCCATTGTTGCCAAGAGGCCCAGATGTCGGGGTTCGGCGTGAAATGGCCCGGGGCGTCCTCGGTGCACTCATCCAGCCACTCGCGCACCACGTCCTGTTCCTCGAGATAATCGGATGTTGCCACCCGTACGGACTCTGGCGCATCGAGGCCGCGCACTTGCCACTGCAGGCACCCCGCAATCGCCCATCGCAGAATGCCGCCTGCCTCAGCTTTCAGGCGGGCGCTGAGCTCCCGATCAGGCGCGGGGAAGGTCTGCGTAAAGGGCACCAGGTGGAGACGCCGCTGAATCGCTTCGTCCGGATTCCGAAACCCCGGCCGATGGTTGCCAGCAATGACGGGCTTGAACTGCGGCTGATATGTGAAGAAGTCTCCCCGCATGAATCGGGCGGTAATCGGGTCTCCACCGGTCATTACTTTGATGCGGGACTCTGCCCAGCGTCGCCCTTCCTCGGTCTCGGTCGCGACGACCAAACGCGCGCCGCGCAGCATGGCCAGTTCGGTGGGGTGGCTTTCGTTGGCCTTCTCTTCAAAGATCGACATGGGCGCTTGCATGCCATAGGTGCCGACCATTTCCAGCAGGGTGTTCAGGAAGACCGACTTACCGTTGCCTCCGGTGCCGTACACAAAGACGAGCGCATGCTCGCGGGTCTCACCGGTCAAACAGTAGCCCGCGAACCGCTGCAGGTAGGCCATCACCTCCTGGTCTCCCCCGGTCACTTCATGCAAGAACTGCATCCATCGTGGCGCCTCTCCGTTCGGCGCTGCCGTGGTGGCCTTGGTGCACAAGTCGTCTGCCTGTCGTGGGCGCATCGCCCCGCTACGTAGATCGACGATCCCGTCCGGCGTATTGAGACACCACGGGTCGCGGTCAAACTGGTCCTGCGTGACCGTGTGGCGTGGATCCGACGAGGCGAGGCTCACCACGGCATTCACTGTGGCGCTACTGCGCAGGCGGGTGTATTGCTTGGCGCTCAGGGAAGTATGCTGCGCAATGCGCCGCACCAGCTCGCGCGACTTGCTATAGGATCGCCGCTTAAGGTCGCGGTTCCAGCACACGCCGTCGTAAGCCTGCCATCCCCCGAGAGTCGAACAATACTTCAGCTCGTTTGATGTTTCCTCAGTGTACTGAAGCGCGAGTCCATCTTCCGTGATGTCGGGTCCAAGAGACGCGTCATCCTCCGAGTCGTCGCGCCGCTTTGCAGAGGGCGTGGAGCGGGTCGATGTCGGAGTCGCTATCGAGGTCGCATTCACGAGCGCCTCCAACTGCTCCCTTGTTCCGCCTAGACAGACCCAATCCGTGACGTCGCCTTTGGGTTCGAGGTTCGGCAGCATCACCACCCGTACCTCTGGGGCGTTGGGTAGAGCATGGAGCGAACGCACAATGGCCTGCCCGTGTGCAACGCCTGCGTCGTCGTTGTCAGGGATGACCACCACGCAGGTGGCGCCGAGCAGTTGTTGGGCTTCACGCTTACCCCACTTCGGACTCTGCCCCTCTTTCGCCGCGCCGTCCGCGTTGCAGGTGGCGACAAGCCCCAGTGACTCCAAGGTCTCTACGTCCTTCTCGCCTTCGACCACGTACACCGTGGCCCCTTCACTTATCGCGCGTTGTACCGCCGGGAGCCGGTAGAGGACCGCATGGACTCCTTGGCGGTTGTAGATCCATCCATCATTCCCGTCAGGGCGTCGCAAACTGAACCCCTTGGGCTCATAGCGCACCTTCTGAAACAGCAGACGGCCTGCAGCATCGACATAGTCGTATGCCTTGATCAGACGGCGCCCACGGGAAGAAGTGGTCGGGTTCATGGAGGGCGTGTCGAACAAATCGCGTGCGGTGAGCTGTAACGCTGCGGTGATGGCGGACACGGAGCACCCGGCATGACACTTTATCAACGTGCGGTCAGCGCGGTGCGTGACCTCAAGCGACGGTGTCGAATCGTCGTGCGCTGGACACCGTGCCTTGAGGTGGTCAGCGCTCGCGTGTACGACACGGTCACCCAGCGCCTCACGAACGCGAGTAAAGGAGGTCATACGTGGGGGGCGTAGGAAGTCGGCCCCACTGCGTCAGCGTTGTCCAGCCACGCCACGGCTTCGTCCAACAGCTGCGCCACCACGGCCGAAGCCGTCAGTAGTCGTTCGCCGCGCGGATGGTGCAGGCACACGCCCGAGATAAGGCTGAGGTCGTGGCGCTGTCGACGCGCCAATTCCAGAGTGGCGCGGAGATTGCCTGCGAAATCGGGCAGTGCCGCCTCTGCCCGTTGCGCAAGACGGGAGGCGATAGCTGTTGGTTGCGCGGACGCCACCAGACGAAGATGGTGCGGGCGCTGGCGCCTCATGCGGCCTCCTGATGGCGTGCACCAAGCTCGCGCGTGAGCGTCGCGGCATCCTCGACCAACATGCGGGCCGCGTGGAGTGGCGCCCACGTGTGCCGATCCTCCAGGTTGATGGCCACGGCCCCGAGCTCACCGAGTGTGGTCAGCGTGCGGTGCAGCTGGGCCGCGAGCGTCTGCAGATGCTGGTGCAGATGCTGCCGGCCAGCCTGAGGGTCCGTGAGGGCGCGCTCCAAGGCGCCAGGACGTGCCGACGTGCGGAGGGTGTTGCGCGCGACACGCAGCGGACGGGGCATCGTCTCAGACGCCGCAGCCGATAGGGCGTGGCCGGCGAAATCTCCCCGGCGAACAGCCTCCGGTCGATCCACATGCAACCAGGCGCGCGGTGCGCCGAGTGCGCGTCGGCGCGCGGCAGATTTCACCGGGTGCGCGCCCGCCCGTTTCATGGTATCTTTCGCGTTCATCAAGATAGCTCCTGACGCCCCCGCGAGTCCTGGCCGGACGTGGGGGCGTCGTGCGTTGGGGGACTTACTCTTCGAACGTGGCGACGACCGACACCTCACCCGCAGCGCGCGCATCGATGCTCGTGAGCACGATGTTGAGCGCCGACGAATGCGGCACTTCGACGCCCTCCTCACCGTAGAACCCCTGATCGACTCCGCTGCCGGCACCGAACGAGTACGACTCGCGGAGCGTCATGCCGGTCGGTTCCGCCGAGAAGTCGATCTTCGCTGTCGAGAGTGCCGCGACCGCGTTGCCGCATGGCGCTGGCGTGGCATCGGTGCCCGTTCCGCCGGTGCCGCCGGTCCCGACGCGCGCCGTCAGGCCGGTGTCGTCATTGCTGCCGTCGCTGACGACGAGCCTGCGCAAAATGGCGCGGCGCGACGCGGGAGTTACGATGCGAATGGCGGTCTTCGCGACGCCGGCCGAAAGGGCAATGGAGTTGGTGGAAACGGTGTAGATACCCATGGAAGTATTCCTTGTTTGGGAGGTGGGACCACGTCGAACCTTCGACGGGTGCCGGTGCGCACGCAGGAGGAGAGGCCACGCTGAGGATTTCTCACCCGCCGATTCAAACGGGGGCACCGGCACCACGCCGAGATCAGGTCAACTGCGGGCGGCGAGCGCGACGAATGGCGACTTCTTGTTGGTGCCCGAGAAGGGCGTGACATGCCCCGACGTCTTGGGCTGCCCATTGTCGTACTTGGTGAAGCGGAAGAGCGCCTCAGCCCGGTCAAAGCGCGCGTGGATACTCACGGCCTGCCGCATCCCCTGCTCCGCGATCAGGTAGTCACTCATGTCGGCGAGCACAAAGTCCCCGACGGTCCCGACTGCGGGACTCACCTCATTGGGGAAGACCGGTCGCGTGGCGAGCCGGCCGAACGGCGCCAGCTCGTCGGCATCCGTGAAGGCGCCAGCCTCGACGCCATCGGCCAACAGATCCTGATGTAGCAGGAACACCGAGCGCCCAGGGCGACGCGCATGCCGGAGCATTTTGGCCGCATTCTTCTTGAATGACGTGGCCGTGTTGGCGACGGTCTGCGACTCTTCGATGGCCACTGTCAGGAGGGCCGGACAGTGTCGCACCCCGAGCATGCAACCGACCCCTGTGCCGTTCCATGCATCACGCGCCGTGGAGAAGTTGAACTCCCGGACCACCGCATCGACCAAGGCCGGTTCGACGTGCGGGGAGTTGCGTAGAGCTTTCTCGGTGACGGGCACCATAATCACCCGCTCGTGTCCCTCCATGGCGATCAATCGCCAACGCGGGTGCGTGTCGGGGATCTGCGCACCTTCGGTATGCAAGGTGACTTCAAGGCCCCCCTCGCGCGCTCCATCGGCGTGAGAGGCGTCGTCTGCGACCAGTCCCTCATATCGCAGCGTCGGCCCCGTCTGGCGGCGGTCGATGCCAACCAAGAGATACAGCTCGTTCTGCGGTTCAGCCGTCAGGCGCTCGTACAGTGGGCCTCGAATGGCGAACCCTCCGTCACTGGGCGAGGCGGTGTTGATCGCCTGCGCGTTGAGTCGCGGGTCGCGGTCCAGCCCAAGCCCCGCGGCCATGATGGCGGCCAACTGCTCTTCGGCGGAGGCCCACGGGCGATCCTGCCGGCGGTCGTGGATGTTGGTGGCGAGCGTCATAGCGCGGCGAAATCCTTGGAAGGTTGGAAGAGAGACCGCCGGCGCGCCTCTTGCTGGCGGGTGTGCGCTTCAACGGCCGCATCGTGTTCGGCCATGGCGTGTTCGAGGGCCGCATGGAACTCGGCAATGACGCGATCGGCGAAGGCGTCGTATGCCTCCGGTTCGGGGAGTGGCGGCAGAGAATCCCCGATAGCGGTGAGCTCCTGAGCCGCGCGCTGCAGGATACCGATGGCCTTTGACAGGCCGCGCGAGACCAGCGAGGAGTCCCAGCGCGACGACTCTTCGAGCGCCATGAGGCGCGCGAGCGCGGCATCGCGGCGCCATACACACAACCCACGACGCCAGAGCTCCCGCCTCTCACGGTCCAACGCGTTTTGCAGATCGCGGGCCTTGATGGCCGGCACCGTGAGCTTGGCTTGTGCGGCGACGTACGCCGCGCGGGCCTGCTCCACCTTGGACGTCAACGTGCCGATCTCGGCACGGAGCTTCTGCAGCTCCGGGGGGTTCGGGTCGAAGCGCGAAAGGCTCGCGAGCGCCTCGCGGCTTGCCTGGTCTTCGGCGTCCCGTTCGCGCCGTTCCTCAGCCTCGACAATCCGCCGAACGATCTTCTGGGGGATTTGCGTCACGCGGCCGCCTGCAGCGCGGCCTGCCGGTCCGCGTCCGGGCCGCTGCTCGCGGCGATCCGTTCCTCCATGAAGCGTTCGACGTCGTCGTGGTCGTACATGACGCGCGCACCGAGCTTGGCCCAGCGCGGGCCTGCGCCGCTCTTGCGCCAGCGCCATAGCGTGGTCGCCCCGACCCCGAGGCGTTGCTGCACGTATGCGGCTTGTACCAGTAGGCTTGGCGCCATGGCCAGTCCCCCTTTCGTGGAAGGTCTAGAGATTGCTGGGGATGATTCCCCCGCGCCCTACCAGACCAAGAAGGCGACGGCACCCCTTGACGACAGAACGAGCGTTCGACGACTTTTCGTCATATGGCGACGAATATTCGACAGACTGCCGAAACACCTGCGGATCGACTTCGACACGTCTTCGAGCGATGGAAGGAGAGCGAGCGCCGCGCCGGTCGCCCGGCGAATCTGGTCAGCTTCGCAAGCACGCTCGGGTTTGACTCGCACTCGGCGATAGCCGACCAACTGAACAAGCGCCGAGGAAACGAAAAGCGCGCGAAAGGGCCCTATGACCTGAAGGGCGACGTCACAACGAAGGTGGTCCGGGCGTGCTACGACCAATGGGGTATTTCGGCGAACTGGCTGCTGTTTGGCGAAGGCCCGATGCATGTGTACGAGTGCGTGCAGCAGGGCGAAACCACAGCGCAGGTGGCAGAGCTGCTGGCTATTCGGCTCAATCACGCCAAGGCGCCAGAGCTCGAGCGCCATGGGACCAGGGCGATTGCAAGACGAGAAGACGCGCCTGGCCTACTCGTCGACGCCAACCAAGCCCTTGAGCGGGCCTTCCAGGCAGTTGAGGCGGATCTCGATCAGCAGCTGCTAACGCTGGATCTGTACGAGGTGAAGCACGAGGCGACTCGGCAGGCTCAGCACGCTGCCGTTCATGGGACCAAGTTGCCGCCGCTCCTGAAGAGCGAGTCGTTCCGCCGAATCATTGAGCGGACAGAGCCAGCGGAGGGGGAAAGTCCGTCGACCCTGCACTTGGTGCTAAGGCAGGCTTAACCCGACGCCCTGCCCTTGAGTAGCCCCGACAACTCTTTGGACACGTCGTCGGCCGCCTCCTGGCGGACATCCCGCCGCGCCTTCGCGTAGCGCTCCGAGGTGCGCGTCTGCGTATGGCCCAGCAACGACGCAATGAGGATGAGCGAGTGTCCGGCATCAGCTGCCGTGGCGCCGAAGCTGTGGCGCAGGTCGTGAATGCGCACGCCGTCCAACTTGGCGTAGTCGCGCACCGCCTCCCACAAGCGCCGCGGCACCCCCATGGGCCGCTCTGCGACGTGTTGGGTTTCCCGCTTGCCAAAGCCACGACGTGCCGAGGGAAAAACGTACGGCGAGCCCTCCACTCGTGGCAATTCATCGAGCAACAGCAGCGCCGCCGCACCTATCGGACGCACCGCGCGGCCGGTCTTGGTATCGCGCAGCGTGGCCACGGCCTTGGCAGTGTCGATGGCATCCCACCGGAGCGCACACACTTCTCCGATACGCCATCCCGAGAGCAGCGCGAAGCGTAGCGCTGCGACGGCGAACGGATCGGCTGGCACGGGGCGGTCGGCACTTTTCGGCCGGTGCTTGGTCTTGGTGCCTTTCTCCTTGAGGCGTTCGGCTGCTGGCAGTCCGACCGTTTCCGCGAGCCGCAGCGCGTCACCAAACCGCTGAATCTCTTCGGCAGTTAGGTACCGCTCGCGCTCTTCTTCCGGGAAGCGCTCCACGCCGCGTGCGGGGTTACTGAGCCGCTGGACGATACCGTGCGTTTCGCACCACCCGAAAAAGCTGCCCAACATGGCCACTACGCGGTTGGCAGTGGTTGGCGTGGCCGACAGCTTGCGGTGCAGCGCGTCCACCTGCGTGAAGGTCACGTCGGGCACCTTGGTCATGCCCAACGCAGGGCGCGCGTGTGTCTCCCACAGACGCCGATACTGGCGCAGCGTCTGCGCCTTCTTTTTCGTGGCCACGTGGTCGGTAAGCCACGCCTCCACCTGATCGCGCATGCGCGGGACTTCGCGCTCGAGCCGCAACGCGGTCCGCCGTTCCGCGGCAGGATCTTCGCCGCGGGCAATCGCCCCCCGCAACCGCTCGGCTTCCCGGCGCGCATCGGCAAGCGACAACGCGCGCGCATCCCCCATGGTGTACCGCAGCGGAGCCCCGGCCCGGCCCTCACCTGGGCGGCGGTACTGCAGCACCCAACTGCGCGCGCCGGTCGCTGTCAGCATGAGCTGCAGTCCCGTGACGCCACCGACCGCCACATATCGGCGTCCACTCGATGGCGGCTCCAATGCGGCCACCTGCGTGGCGGTGAGACCACGACCCGCGCGCGCAACGGTCTTGGGTGCGTCCATGGCCATGATGATGCAGTCTCCTGATCGGGGGTTCGGCGCCGGATCTACACCGGATCTACACCGACGCCCGAATATCGGGGAAAGCTCTAGAAATGTCCAGAACGAATTGGCGGCCAGAAAGCGCAATGGAACAACGACTTACGTCTCCATCACTGAAAACGTAGGAACACAACAGAAAGGCGAGTCAGCATATCTGTTAATCACCCTGTCGGGGGTTCGAGTCCCTCCCCGGGAGCTGCAACAGATCAGTATCGCGAACGCCTCGACCAGTGGTCGGGGCGTTCGTTTTTTCCCGGCACGAATTACTGCATTGATTGCACTTCATGATGTGTTGCTCATACAACAAGACCTTTCTGCGGTCAACGTTCCGCGCTTCGCGAAGGGTGTCACAAGTGGCTCACATGAAGCACTTCTAACGTTGACATGTCGCGTGTGGTGCGTCGTGACAGTGAGATCCAGTCCCGGACTGCCGGGCCCCTTCGATCCACCGCTCATTGTCGCACATGACACAGGTCCGCCCGTTCTCCGCCTCCGACCGTTCGCGCCAGCGACGCCTCGGCTTCACCATGCTCGAGCTCATGCTCGTGGTGGCGACGCTCGCGGTGGTGTTCACGATGGTGGTGCCGCGCATGACCATCATGCGTGACGGCACGGCCCTGCGCGCGGGTCGTCAGCAGCTCAGCGCCGCCTTTGCCGCCGCGCGCGCCGCCGCCCTACAGAAGGGCAAGCCCTCAACGCTCACGCTCACCGGCAACAAGGCCAGCGTGACCGTGCTGAGTGGACTGTCCAGCACCAGCGTCAAGGTGATGGGCCCGATCGATCTGCTCAACTCGGTTGGCGTGACGCTCACACCGATCGGTGGCGCGCCCACGACCGTGTCCTACAATGCACGCGGTCTGCTGACGCCCATACCGGCCGAGGTCCTCAAGTATCGGCTCTCCGCCGGCGGACGTGCGGACACGCTCTGCATCACGCCCGCCGGCATCATTCTCAAGAAGGGGTGTACGCTGTGACGCCCAACTTCCCGGCCCGGGCTCGCCGCCGTTCTGCCCGACGCATGACTCGCCCACGCCCGCGCCACGGCATCACGCTGGTCGAGATTCTGATTGCCATCACCATCCTGCTCGTGGGCGTCGGCGGTCTGCTCGGCACCTCGGGTTCGGTGGGCAAGCAGATGGCCGGCGGCAACATGCAGACGGTGGCCGCCGGTATTGCGCAGGCGCGCCTTGATTCGCTGACCAGCCTGTCCTGCGCCACGCTCGATGCCGGCGCCAAGACCGGCACCACCGCCCTGCGCGGCGTCAAGGAAAGCTGGACGGTGACCGATGGCCGCAACATCAAGACCATCGACGTGCGCATCACCATTCCCCGTCGCACCACCCAACTGCGCTACCAGATGGTGATTCCATGCCGCGACTGATTCGCCCCCGACGGGGCATGACGATCGCCGAGTTGCTGGTGACCCTCGGCATCATCTCCGTGCTCGGTGTCGTCGTCTCCCAGCTCATGATGGGCCAGCAGCGCTTCTATCAGCGCACCAACGAGCAGATGGGCATGCGACGCGAACTGCGCTCGGCCATGAGCCTCGTGCCCGCCGACCTGCGCTCCATTTCCTCGTCGGGCGGCGACCTGACAGGCATGGGCAACACGGCCATCACGTTCCGCGCCGTGCTCGGTGCCTCCATCATCTGTCAGCGCGTGAGCAACACGGTCATTGACCTGCCGCCCACGAACATGGCCCGCAACACGCTCACCGCCTGGTACGCGGAGCCGGCGGTGGGTGATACGCTGTGGGCCTTCAATGACAGCCTCTCGCGCGGCGCCGAGGACGACGTCTGGACCCCGCTGCGCATCACCGGTGTGGCCAACTCCAACGGCTGTACCCCGAGCCCCTATCTCGACGTGCTGCTCGATGCCGCCAAGCCGCGCTGGCGGCTGACCTTGTCGGGCACCCTGCCCGACTCGGTGCGGGCCGGTTCCGCGGTGCGCATCACGCGCAGCACGCGCTATCAGCTCGAGCCCCAGGGCAGTGGCAACTACTACCTGACGCGCTCGGAATATCAGAGTGGCGGCTGGACGGCATCCACGCCGGTGTCCGGCCCCTACGCGCCGCCGGTGAGCGGTGAGGGCGGCATCCGCTTCGCGTACTTCGACAGCCTGGGTGTCGCGGTCAACAGTGTGGCCGACAGCCGACGCGTGGCGCGCATCGATCTGCTGCTGCGCGCCAAGGGTGACAACAGTTCCGGCACCTTCGGCAGCAAGAGTACGACGAACACCGACTCGCTCGCCTTTCGCATAGCCCTGAGGAACCGGCAATGAGCGCCTGTCCCCCGTTCCCCGCACCCGAGGCCGATTCCATGGCTCCGACACCGATCGAAGGCGATGTTCCGGCGCCGCCGTCTGCGGCCGTCACGCGCCGCGCGCGTCGCGGCATGGCCCTGCTGATCGCGCTCATCGTGGTGGTGATGCTGGCGCTGCTGTCCACGGGTGCCGTGATGAGCTCCATGCAGGACTTCCGCGCCGGCCGCAATGCACTCGTTGAACAGCGGGCGTTTGCGGTGGCCGAATTCGGCCTCAACTCGGAGATCTCCAACTGGGATCGCGGGCGGAATCTGCCGCCGCCGCGTGGCATGGCCATTGGCGCCATCGATTCGTCCAACGTGTTCGTGGCGCAGAACGATACGGCCAAGGTGTACATCCAGCGCCTCACCGAGAACACGTTCTGGGTGCGTTCGCTGGGCCGCGCGAGCATCGGCAACTCGCAGCTCGAGGCGCAGCGGCAGACCCACATGGTGGTGCGCATTGCCTACCCGAGCATCAACCCGGGTGGCGCCATCGTGACGGCCGGCAACATCAGCGTAAAGGGCTCGGCGGAAATCACCGGCAATAACACCGATCCGACGGGATGGACGCAGTGTCCCAGCATCGCGGGCCGCGACACCTTCGCCATCACCTATGCGCCGGGCAAGGATGTGGACATTCAGAAGCCGGAGCTGGTGACAGGCGGAACCAACCCCGATCCCGCAGCTGCGGATTCCAACACCTACGTGCGCTACGGAACGGAAACCTGGAACTCGCTGGTGGCCAACGCAGATATCAAGCTTACCGGCGGCACTTACGGCCCTGAGCCAGTTGGCACGGCTACAACGTGTACGCCCGGTACGGAAAACTGGGGTGAGCCACTCCGCGCCGGAATGGGTCACATCAAGGGCTGTGAGGACTACTTCCCCATCATCTACGTGGATGGTCAGGCCGGTCTGTCCAAGGGACGCGGCCAGGGCATCCTGCTCGTCAACGGCGACGTGCGGCTGAACGGCAACTTCCAGTGGTACGGCCTCATCATCGCCCGCGACGACATCATCAAGGGCAACGGCACCTTCGACATGTGGGGCAGCGCCATGTCACGCAATGCCAGCGTGAACGACGACAACTCCATCACGGGCAACTCGTTCTTCCGCTGGTCCAAGTGTGCCGTGGAATCCGCCCTGCGTGGCTCGGCCATCCTGACGCGCACGAAGGAACGGAGCTGGTCGCAGCTCTACTGAGCAGTGCCGACCCCATGCATCACGAACCCGCGCATCTCACGGTGCGCGGGTTTCGTGTATGTGCACCGCATCCCCCACCTGCAGCGTGCCGGCTGCGACATGGGTGGCGTTGACGCCAAACGCCACGCCGTCGGGAACGCGGCGATAGGCGGCGAACTCACGCAACGGCTCGGCGCCCTTCTCCTGCGTGTCCGGGTCCACCGTGGTGAGCACACAGCGCAGACAGAGTGAGCCGACTCCCATCTCGACGCGGCCAATGGTGATACGCCGCCACTGATCCTCCTCATGGGGCGCCGTGTGCGACAGCCAGACATTGGCGCGAAAGCGGCGGCGATCCATGGGCAGTGCCTGTCCGGCTGCCCAGAGGCGCTCCTCGAGATGGGCAATACTGGCGAGGCCGAGCAGCATGAGCGGCGCACCGTCGGTGAAGGCCACACGCCGCCCGGCATTGGGCAGGGGCCCCGCGTACTTGGGCTTGAGCGGACGCGCGGCGCCGTCATCGAGCCGCACCAGCCGGGCGGCCCGACCGATGGCATCACTGCACCACGCGGCCACGTCGTCTCCGGCATCGAGCGCCGACACGGCATCGCCCCATATCGTGACCTGTCGCAACAGCGCCGCCGCGTCGGGCACTGGCACCACGCAGGGCGGCAGGTCGGGCGCATGCAGGGCAAGCGCGCCGTCCCGGTCGTTCGTGGCAAACTGCGGTCGCAGGGTCAGGAGCCGCGGTGTCTCGCGGGCCGTGATTGCTTCACCCGCCGGATCCACCAACAGCCAGCGCCGATCCCCCACGGCACCCCGGTCGTCGAGGCTGAGGGTATCCACTTCGATGCCCGCTGTGGACTTGAGCGGATAGAGTGTCAGCGCGGCCACACGAGCCGTCGTGCGGGCCGGAGAATCTGCGGTCACGCCCCCTCCTGCGGCGCACGTCGGCGCCAGTGGACATAGACGGGCAGTCCCGCCACGAGCAGCAGCGCCCCACGCAGCGCGTTGCCCGGGTTGGACCAGATGGAGCCCAGCACCACATACAGCGCGGCGAGCACGAACAGTGCCGTGCCCCAGGGGTGCAGCGGCGACCGGAACCCCGTGTGCCGGGGCGCGTGGCCACGTTGCTCGCGGGCGCGGAAAACGAACAATGCGGCGGCCGTGGAGCCGAAGAAGATCCAGTCGGCAAACACCACGTAGTCGAGCAACTCGCCGTAGGTGCCGGTGAGCAGCAGGAGCAGCGCCACCGCGCCCTGCGCGATCAGCGCCCGCACCGGGGTGCGGGTGCGCGGATGCAGCCGCGCCATGCCGCCGAAGAACAGGCCGTCGGCGGCCATGGCCTGATACACGCGGGCCGACATCAGAATGACCATGGTGAGAAAGCCCACGGTACTGGTCACGATGCCGGCGGTGATGAGCGTGCGCCCAGCGGGTCCGAGAAAGACCTGCATGGTTTCGGCTGCCGGCGCGCGACTGGCTGCAAGTCCGGAAACACCAAGCGCGCGCAGGTACGCCAGATTGACCAGCAGATAGGTGGCGGCAACGATCAGCACCCCCAGCACCAGCGCGCGTGGCAGGGTGCGCAGTGGATCCACCAGTTCTTCGGCCACGGCATTGGTCTGTTGCCAGCCACCAAAGGAAAAGAGCACCGGCACCAGTGCCGCCCCCATGGCCAGCACCACCGCCACGGGTGTGGCAGGCGCATCAGGGAGTGGTGCCGAGGCAGCACTCATACCCGCACCCGCAATCGCACTCGCACTCGCACTCGCCGCGTCGGCCCGTGGGTCCAGCAGCAGCGCCGCCAGCACCAGCGCCGCAATGGCGGCGAGCTTGAGGACCGTGAGCACGTTGCCGGTCCCCGCGCCCACCTGCACGCCGGCCACGTTGAGCGCCGTCAGGAGCACAATGAGTCCAATGGCCAGCGGCCGGGCGGCATCGGGCGCCCAGCCCAGCAACTCGGTGAGGTAGTTCGCCCCCGTCATGGCCACGGCCGCAATGGCGCCGGTGGCCATGATGAGAAACAGGGCCCAGCCATAGAGGAACCCCGGCAGAGGGCCATAGGCCTCCCGCAGATAGACGTAGGTTCCACCGGCGCGGGGGAGCCGCGCCCCCAGTTCACCGTACACAAAACCACCGATCACGGCGATGACCGCCCCGATCCCCCAGGCCGCCAGGGTGAGTGGCGCACTGCCCACGCGCTGCGCCACCACGGCCGGGGACAGAAAAATGCCGGCACCGATGATGCCCCCCACGACGAGCATCGTGCCGGAAAACGTGCCCAGACGGGCCGCATAGCGGACTTGAACCATTTCGCCAACTTGCGCCGTATAACTTTCGATCGCCACTGGCGCCTGTCCACGGCTCCATGACATCACGCATCATCCCGCTGGATTGGCCCCTTCCCCCTTCCCGGCCATGGTTCTGCCAACACTTCGTTCTGTCCCCACGGGTGCGCGGTTGTGTACCGCCCTCGCCGCCGCGGCGTTTGGCGCTGCAGCGCTGCTTTCCTCGCCACTGAAGGCGCAGGCCACCCCGTCCATCCCGCACGAGAAGTACACGCTGCCCAACGGGCTCGAGGTCATTCTCCACGTCGATCGTTCCGTGCCCATCGTGGCAGTGGAGAATTTCTACAAGGTTGGCTCGGGCGACGAAAAGCGCGGGCGCACCGGCTTCGCGCATCTCTTCGAGCACGTGATGTTCATGGGCTCACAGAACGTGCCCGTGGGCAAGTTCGACGAGTGGCTGGAGGCGGCCGGCGCCAGCAACAACGGCTCCACCAACTTCGACCGCACCAACTACTACGAAACCGGTCCGTCCAACGCGCTGCCCCTCATGCTCTGGCTGGATGCCGATCGCATGGGCTGGCTGCTGCCCACCATGGACCAGTCCAAGCTGGACATCCAGCGCGACGTGGTGAAGAACGAGCGGCGGCAGAGCTATGACAACGCGCCCTACGGTCGCGCGTTCGAAACCATTCTTCCGGTGCTCTTTCCGGCCGACCATCCGTACTCCTGGCCGGTGATCGGTTCGCTGGCCGATCTCAGTGCGGCGGCGCTTGACGATGTGAAAGACTTCTTCCGCACCTACTACGCGCCCAACAACGCGACCATCACCATTGCCGGCGATTTCGACCCGGACTCGGCCAAGGCCTGGGTGAACAAGTATTTCGGGCACATCCCGCGCGGCAGCACGGCCATCACGCGCCCCACGGCGCCGGCGGTGCGCCTGACGCGGGATACGCTCATGCACATGGAAGACCGGGTGCAGCTGCCGCGTGTGTACTACACCTGGCCTGGTGTGAAGACGTACAGCGAGGATGATGCTGCGCTCGATGCGCTGGCGGACATCCTCGCCAACGGCAAGAGCTCGCGGCTCTACCGCACGCTCGTCTACGACAAGCAGATCGCGCAGGACGTGGGCATGGGCAACAATTCCAACAAGCTCGACGGCATGCTCATGCTCACCACGACCGCAAAGCCCGGCGTGCATCCACGCGAGCTCGACGCCGAGGTGGCCAAGGCCATTGCGGAGATCGCCGAGCGTGGTGTGACCGAGCGCGAACTCACGCGCGTGAAGAACGGCATGCGGGCCTCCACGCTTGACCGCCTGGCGTCCGTGCTCGGCAAGGCCACGCAGCTCAGCACCTACAACTACTTCACGGGCAATCCGGACTACATGGCGCAGGACCTCGCGCGCTACGAGCGGCTCACCGTGGCCGACGTGCAGCGTGTGGCCCGCCAGTACCTGGTATCCCGCCCCAAGATCGTGCTGACCGTGGTGCCGGATGGCAAGAAGGATCTGGCCCTCACCAGCACGGCCACCGCCTCATCCTCCGCCGGGAGCAATCGCTGATGCGCGTCTCCAATGTTTCGCTCACCGGCGCGCGTCGCGTGCTGGGTGTCGCGACCGGTCTGGCCACGCTGACCCTCGCGCAGAGCCTCATGCAGAGCCTCGGCGCGCAGCCGGTTGCGGCAAGCCCCACGCCGCCGCAACTGGCCGCCCCCAAGGCGCTCACGCTGCCTCGCATGGTGGAGCGCACACTGCCCAACGGCCTGCGCCTCGTGGTGGTGGAACATCACGAACTCCCAGTGGTGGACGCGCAGCTGGTGGTGCGCACGGGCAGCGAGGCCGATCCGGCGGCCAAGGCCGGACTGGCTACCCTGGTGGCCAACATGCTCGACGAAGGGGCGGGCTCGCGTGATGCCCTGGGCCTGGCCGAACAGATCGGTTTCCTGGCCATTCGGCTCGGCACGTTTGCGGGGCTCGAGCAAAGCGTCGTGTCGCTGCACAGCACGCGGGCCACGCTCGACAGCGCCATGGCGCTCATGGCGGACGTGGTCCTGCGTCCCACCTTTCCCGAAAAGGAGTTCACCCGTTTGCGCGGTGAGCGCCTGACGGCGCTGCTGCAGGAACAGGATCGCGGTCCGTCCATGGCCGATCGTGCATTCTCGGCGCTGGTCTTCGGTGAACAGCATCCGTATGGCCGGAGCACCAGCGGGGCCAAGGAAACCGTGGAGTCCATCGTCCTCGACGACGTACGGAACTTCTGGCAGTCGTGGTACCGGCCCAACAACGCCACGCTGGTGCTCGTGGGCGATCTGACGGTGGCCGACGCCGAAGCCCTGGCCACGCGCAACTTCGGTGAGTGGAAGCAGGCGGCACTGCCCGCCGCGGCGGTGTATGCGTCGAACCGCATGGCGCCGCGGCCCACCACCATTCACATCGTGGACAAGCCCAAGGCCGCGCAGTCGAGCTTCCGTCTCGGTGGCGTGGGCGTGGCGCGCAGCACGGCCGACTACTACCCGCTGATGGTCATGAACACCGCGCTGGGCGGCTCGTTCACCTCGCGCCTCAACAACACGCTGCGCGAAGTGAAGGGCTACACCTATGGCGCCGGTTCGGGATTCAGCATGCGCCGCGAGCGGGGCCCGTTCACCGCACGCGCGGAGGTGGTGTCGGCCAAGACCGACTCGGCGCTCATCGAGTTCATGAACGAACTGCGCAACATTCGCAAGCCGCTGCCCGCGGCGGAGCTGGCCAAGGTCAAGCGCTATCTGCAGCTCGGTTACGCCGACGGTTTCGAGAGCACCGGCGACATTGCGGCGCAGGTGGCGAGCCTGGTGCCGTACAACCTGCCGCTCACCACGCTCGGTGCCTTCAACGCGGGCATCGGCAAGGTGACCGCCGCCGATGTGCAGCGTGTGGCCACGCGCTATCTCGACCCGGCGCGACTCACCATTGTCATTGCCGGTGATCGTGCGAGCATCGAGGAGCCGCTCAAGAAGACAGGCATCGCGCCCGTCACCGTGGTGGACATGCGCGGCCGTCCGGTGATCGTGCCATGAACGTTCGCACCCTGACCATGTGCGGTGTGGTGTGCGGCCTTGTGTGCGCCGTGACCATCAGCAGTGCCGTATCGGCGCAGACCGCGCGCGGAGCCGGCGGCGCGCAGGCGCCACTCACGGTGAGCACCGCATGGCTGGCGGAGCACGTCAACGATCGCAACCTCGTGGTGCTGCATGTGGGCGGAAAAGCCGCATACGACAGCGGGCATGTGGCCGGCAGCCGTCATGTCACGCTCGACGATGTGGCGCAGCCCAGCCGCCCCGGTGGGTTGACCCTGCAGATGGCCGACGAAGCCCAGCTCGATGCCTGGGCCGAACGCAACGGCATTGGCGATGACACCCGCATTGTCGTGGTGCCGCACGACACGGTGCTGCAGTCGGCCACGCGCGTGTTCTTCACGCTCGCGTATCTGGGGGCGATGGACCGCACTTCATTGCTGGACGGCAGCTTCCAGGCCTGGAAGCGTGAGGGCCGACCGATTTCCACCGAGGCTCCCGCCGCAGCAAGCGGCGTGCGGTTCACGCCGCGTCTCCGGCCGGAGTTGATCGCCACGCTGGCGCAGGTGGAGGCCATCACGAAGGATGGCAGTACGCATCTCATCGACGCGCGCCTGCCCCGCTTCTACCAGGGCAATGGTGGTGGCTATCCGCGCCCCGGTCACATCCCGACGGCCGTCAACGTGCCGCTCTCCACCGTGAGCAGCAACGGCTATCTCAAGCCCGCGGCGGAACTGCGGCAGTTGTTCGTGGCCCAGGGGGTGGACGGGTCCAAACCCGTCGTCACCTACTGTCACATTGGCCAGCAGGCCACGCTGCTGTGGTTCGTCGCCAGACTGCTGGGCCACGAGGTGCGCATGTTCGACGGCTCCTTCCAGGAGTGGAGTGGCGCCACCCACCTGCCGGTGGTGGCACCGCCCGGCACCCGCTAGGGGCTTCGGTTCTGCGCGAAGGTCGGCCATGGTGCCGACCTTCGTTGTTTGTGGCATCACCAGAGCTGCCGGCTGCCTGGTCCCCGGTGCCCGCGCACTTGGCGCCGGGGGCTCCAGGGCGCAGGCGCGAACACAACGGCCGCCGGAGACTCCCGGGCCAGGTTTCTGAGACCGGCCGCGAATGCGCTAGATTGCCGGGATCCTTTTCCCGGAGCTTTCGTGAACGCAGTCCCGGGCAGCGAACTGCCTGACGGCACGACGCCCCTCGTTGGTGTGGTCATGGGAAGCGCGAGTGACTACGAGACGCTCGCGCCGGCCTGCGAAATGCTGGCCGAACTTGGCGTCCCCTATGAAGCCAAGGTGGTGTCCGCCCATCGCACACCGGACTGGCTCTTCGCCTATGCCGAGGCGGCGGCCGCGCGTGGTCTGCGGGCCATCATCGCCGGTGCGGGCGGCGCCGCCCATCTGCCCGGCATGCTGGCGGCCAAGACCCTCGTGCCGGTGCTGGGTGTGCCGGTGGTGGCCACCCCGCTGCAGGGCATGGACGCCCTGCTGAGCATCGTGCAGATGCCGGCGGGTGTGCCGGTGGCCACCTTTGCCGTAGGCAAGCCCGGCGCCTCCAACGCCGCCCTCTTTGCGGCGCAGTTGCTCGCCCTGCACGACGAAGCCCTGGCGTCGCGTCTCGCCAGCCGTCGGCAGGCCAAGGCCGACGAGGCCCTTTCCCGTCCGCTGCCGGCGCCCCACGCCATCGCCACAGCCTTCGCCCCCGCTCCGCGTTCTCTGTGACTACTGCGCCTCGTTTTTCCGCGTCACCCCTGCCCCCCGGCTCGGTCATCGGTTTCCTGGGAGGCGGTCAGCTGGGCCGCATGACGGCCCTCGCCGCACGCTCGATGGGTTACGACATCCACGTCCTCGACCCCGAAGCACAGTGCGCCACGCGGCCGGTGGCCTCACGCTGCATCACGGCGCCGTTCAGCGACGTGGCCGCCGCCGAGGACCTGGCCTCCCAGTGCGACGTGGTGACGCTCGAAATCGAGCAGATTCACCCGGACGTGCTCGACGCCGTGGCGGCGCGCGTGCCCCTGCGTCCGGGCCGTGCCCCCGTGTACATCATCCAGGATCGCATCCGCCAGAAGGAGTGGCTGCGTGCGCAGCAGTTCCCGCTCGGCGCGTTCGTGGCCGCGCAGTCGGCGGACGATGTGGCGGACATGGTGCGCACACACGGCGCCTGCATCGCCAAGTCCACGCACGGTGGCTACGACGGCCGTGGGCAGGTGCGCCTGCGCGAGCCGGAGCAGGCGGCCGAAGCCTGGCAGGCCCTTGGTGCGCGGCCCTGTCTCGTGGAAGCCATGGTGGACATTCACTACGAAGTGTCCGTGCTCGTGGCGCGTTCACCGTCGGGACAGACGGTGGTGTATCCGCCCAGTCGCAATCACCACACCAGTGGCATTCTCACCTGGGCCGTGGTGCCGGCCATCATCAGCGATGACATGACCACGCGCGCGCAATCGCTGGCGCGCGCCGTGGCCGAGCGGCTGGATATCGTGGGCCTGCTGGCCGTGGAGTGCTTTGTGACGCGCGGCGGCGAGTTGCTGGTGAACGAACTCGCGCCACGTCCGCACAACACGTATCACCACAGTGAGCGGGGCCTCGCCACGAGTCAGTTTGAGCAGTTGGTGCGGGCGGTGTGCGACCTGCCGCTGGGCGAGCCCACCGTGTTCGCGCCCTCGGCCATCGTGAACCTGCTCGGTGATGTGTGGCTGCAGGGCAACGAGCCGGCGGTGCGCGAGGCGCTGCTGGTGCCCGGCACGCGCTTGCATCTGTACGGCAAGGCCGGCGCCCGCGCCGGCCGCAAGATGGGGCATCTGTCAGCCATCGGTGCCGACAGTCAGGAGGCCCTTGGCCGCGTGCTCGAGAGTTATCGACGACTCTCCCCGGCCACGGTGGACAGTTTTGATGTGGAGGAGCCGGTGCTCGCGCGCATCAGCTCGTAGCCCAGACCCAGACCGTTCCGGTCACAGATCTCAGATCTCAGATCTCAGGTCAGAAGTCTGAGGTCAGACGTCTGAGGTCTGAGATCCCTTCCCTTCCCGCAGTTCCCCTTACGTCGTTCCACCTTACGCAGTCCCACCTTACGCCCCTATTTGGTTCATCATGTTTCCAAGAGACTTTTACGAGATCCTGCACATCCTCGGTATCGCCCTGCTGTTTGCGGCGGTGGGTGGCGCAGCCGTACACGCCGCGAACGGCGGACAGAAGGCAACCAGCGGCACGCGCGGCATTCTGTCGTCGGTGCACGGCCTGGGCGCGCTGCTCATCCTCGTGGGTGGCTTCGGCATGCTGGCCCGCATCGGCTTTCAGCATGGCACCAACTTCCCGGGCTGGCTCTGGGGCAAGATCATCATCTGGCTGGTGCTGAGCGGCATTGCCCTGCTGCCGTATCGCAAGCCGGAGCTGGCCAAGCCGTTTCTGTTCATCCTGCCCGCCCTCGCCGGCGCGGCCGCGTGGATGGCCCTCTACAAGCCATTCTGAGGCAAGGTGACGTCACCGATGCGCCGTCGCTGACCGGTCGCGGGCGATGAACGTTCTGGTGCTCAATGCCGGCTCGGCCACCGTGAAGTTCCAGGTGGTCGTCACCGATGCGGATCGCATTGCCTGCGACCAGGACGCCAAGCTGCTGCGCGGACAGATCGAGCGCATCGGTGGCGAGGCGGTCATCACGGTGCGCGGTGCGGATGGCGTGAACCGCAAGCGCACCGCGCAGCTGCGGGACATGCGCAGCGCCGTGGAGTGGCTGGTGGGATTCATCACCGACCCGGAAAGCGGCACGGGCCTCAGCTCACGCGCCGAGCTGCAGGCGGTGGGCCACCGCGTGGTGCATGGTGGCGAGCAGTTTCGCCGCAGCAGTCTCATTGACGAGGCCGTGCTGCGTGGCATCGAAGAGAATGTGGAACTCGCCCCGCTGCACAATCCGCACAATCTGCGCGGCATCGACGCGGCACGCGCTGCATTGGGCAGTGGCGTGCCGCAGGTGGCGGTGTTCGACACCGCGTTTCATCAGACGCTGCCGGAACACGCGTATCTCTACGCCATTCCGTACCCGCTGTACCGGCGCCACAAGATCCGGCGCTACGGTTTCCACGGCACCTCCCATCGCTCGATCGCCTATCGGTTTCGCAAGCTCACCGGACGTGAGCGTGCCGATGTGCGTATCGTGACCCTGCATCTGGGCAACGGCTGCTCGGCCTGCGCCATCCAGGCCGGTGAGTCCATCGACACCAGCATGGGCTTCACGCCGCTCGAAGGTCTGGTCATGGGCACACGTGCCGGCGACATCGACGCGGCCCTGCTCGACTACATCGCCGCCAAGGAGGGCCTGTCGCTCACACAGGTCGAGGCCCTGCTCAACACACAGAGCGGCCTGCTCGGGCTCTCGGGGCTGACCAACGACATGCGCGATCTGCTGCTCGAGGCGCGTGAGATGCAGGACCGACGCGCGCGTCTGGCCATCGAGATCTTCTGCTATCGTGTGCGCAAATACGTGGGCAGTTATCTCGCGGTACTCGGTGGCGCCGACGCCGTGGTGTTCGCCGGCGGCATCGGCGAGAACGCCCCGGAGGTGCGTGCGCGCATTGCCGAGGGGCTGGCCTGGGCCGGCTTGCATCTCGACGAGGCCGCCAACGCCCGGATGGTGGGAGGTCACGAGGGCTGCATCTCCACGCCGGCGTCCACACTGCAGGCCTGGGTGGTGCCCACCGACGAGGAGCTGCTCATCGCCCGCGATACCTACCGGGTGGTGACCGGCATCACGGCGCCGGGCTGATAGCCGAGCTGCAGCGGACGGACATGGACGGGGCTGCCACAAGTCGCCCTTGCGTTTTCTGCCTGACCGACCGATACTCGTGATGTGCACGGCGGTTTCCCCGATTTGACGGGCCGTGTACACAGCGCCAGCGGCGCTGTCCATCCGTCTAAGTCGAGGTCCCGACGGCCCGCGACGACATAATCGGCGCGGGCCGTCGGCTTTTTTGTGTCCGGCAGGCCCGTGGACAGGTGCAGGACGACAACCGAAGACCGCAGCGCGGCCTCACCGCCGTGCCGCCGTGGTGATTTGCCGCCGATTGCCGCCACGCAAAACAAGGAGCTAAACCGCGAGCGCGCCCGGCGGCCCTCTGTTGCCGGGCGCGTGTTGTCGTGGGGCGGCACTCACCCACTCTGGAGAGTGCCCCGATGTCCGATGCAACGCCGCACAACGAACACAGCGCAACACGGTCCCGCAGCACGCGCCCCCTGGCCGTCGATACGGTGGCCCTGCACGCCGGTCAGGAGACCGCCGACCCGAGCACCAAGTCGCGCGCCGTGCCCATCTACGCCACCACGTCCTACGTGTTCGACAGCCCCGAACACGCCGCCGACCTGTTCGGCCTGCGCGCCTTCGGCAACATCTACACGCGCATCATGAACCCCACCACCGATGTGTTCGAGCAGCGCATCGCTGCGCTCGAAGGCGGTGTGGCGGCGGTGGGCGTGGCGAGCGGCCAGGCCGCGCAGACGCTCGCGATTCTCAATCTGGCGCAGGCCGGTGAGAACATCGTGGCCTCGCGCTCACTCTACGGCGGGACGGTGTCCCTGTTCACACACACCCTGCCGCGACTCGGCATCCGGGTGCGCTTTGTGGACATCCATGATCTCAAGGCGGTGGCGGCCGCCATCGATGATCAGACGCGCGCGGTATACGTGGAAACCGTGGGCAATCCGGCGCTCGATGTGCCGGACCTCGAGGCTCTCTCGCATCTCGCGCACGAATTCAATCTGCCGCTGGTGGTGGACAACACCTTTGCGCCGGTGCTGGTCAAGCCCCTCGCACACGGCGCCGACATTGTCCTGCACAGCGCCACCAAGTGGATCGGTGGACACGGCACCAGCATCGGTGGCGTGATTGTCGACGGCGGACGCTTCGACTGGGGCGCGACCGAGCGCTTCCGGGCCTTCTATCGCGATCCCGAGCCGGCCTACCACGGCCTCAAGTTCGCCGAGGCGTTTGGCAACGTGAACGGCGCCAACATTGCCTATGCCATTCGGCTGCGCGTGCTGCTGCTGCGTGACATCGGCGCCGCGCTCTCGCCCTTCAACTCCTTCCTCTTCCTGCAGGGTCTCGAAACACTGCCGCTGCGCATCCGGCAGCACAGCGCCAACGCGCTGCGTGTGGCGCAGTTCCTCGCCTCGCATCCCGCCGTGTCGTGGGTGAGCTACCCGGGCCTCTCCACACACCCCACGCATCGACACGCCGTGCGCTATCTGCGCGGAGGGTTTGGCGGCGTGCTGACCTTTGGCGTGCGGGGGGGCGAGGCCGCGGCGCGGCGTTTCATCAGCGAACTCTCGCTCTTCTCCCTGCTGGCCAACGTGGGTGACGCCAAGAGTCTCGTGATTCACCCGTGGACCACGACGCACGAACAGCTCAGCGACACCGAGCGTCGGGCAGCCGGTGTCACTCCCGACCTCGTGCGGTTGTCCATCGGGCTCGAAGACGCCGAGGACCTGCTGGCCGATCTCGAGCAGGCCCTCGCCAAGGCGGTCACCACCGATGCTGCACGACAGCTCAGCGCCGCGTCGGCGGCAACCACCGGCGAGTCGGCGGCATGAGTGTCGGAACCAAAGCCCGTCGACCGGTCAGTCGCGTGAACAGCCCAGTCCGAACGACCGCGGCAGGCAGCGTGGCAGCGCCGGCCGTCGCCACACCCGAATGGCCGGTGGTGGACACCGTCGTCACGCTACCGGGTCTCACGCTCGATGGAGGTGAGACACTCGATGAGATTCGTGTGCACTATCGCCTCGAAGGCCACGTGGCCGCGGCACGGGACAACGTGGTGCTGGTCGTGCACGCGCTCACCGGCACGGCGGAGGCGAGCGCCTGGTGGAAGGGCGTGATTGGCGCGGGCCACAGCATCGACCCCACGCGGCATGCGGTGCTGTCGGCCGCGCTGCTGGGTGGATGCGATGGCACCACCGGGCCGAGTGATGCGGAGCCCGACGCCTTGCCGCCCATCACCACGCGTGATCAGGCGCGCGTGCTCGCGCTGCTGCTCGACCATCTGCACATCCCCGCCCCGCTGCTGGTGTGCGGCGGTTCGCTGGGCGGCATGGTGACACTGGAGTTTGCGGCCAGCTTTCCCGAACGCACGCGTGGTGCCGTGGTGCTGGCGGCGCCGGCCGTGCAGACGGCGCAGGGTATCGCGTGGAATGCCATCATGAAGCGCGCCATTGCACTGGGCGGTGCGCGTGAAGGTTTTGCGCTCGCACGCATGGTGGGCATGCTGAGCTACCGCACACCGCAGGCGCTCGAACAGCGGTTCGGGCGCCGGCGCACGGCGGCAGGTCACTTCGACGTTGCGGACTGGCTCGATGCCCATGGGGAGCGGCTCGTGGCCCGTTTTGATGCGACGAGCTACGGCGCGCTGCTCGAGGCCATGGACAGCCATGACGTGGGACGCGGACGGGGCGGCGTGAGCGCCGCGCTGGCGCCGGTTGCCGATCGCCTCACGGCCGTGGGGATCCCCGGCGACCTGCTCTACCCGGACGATGCCGTGCGCGAGTGGGCCGACGCCGCGCACGCCACGTATCGGGAGTTGCCGTCGGTGCACGGACACGATGCCTTTCTGCTCGAAACGACGAAGGTGTCGCGCATCCTCGCGGAAGCGCTCGACGCCGCCTCGCGCACACCGCTCTCCGCGCCAGCGCCGCGTGCGATCAACACGTCGCGCAACGTGCCGCGCAACGAATCACGCAACGCGTACCGAAACGCCGCGCGCCCGCGGTTGCGTCGGGTGGCACTGGCCGGTTGCGGCTTCGTGGGCGGCAGCCTGCTGGAACTGCTCACCGCGCGCCACCGCGATCTGCCCGGACAGGTCGTGGTGCCACGTGTGCTCGTGCGTGACGCAGAGCGCGAGCGACCGGCCCTGCAGCAGGCCATTCGCAGCGGACTCGCGCCGGCCAACGCCTGCATCACGGATCCGCTGGCGCTGCTGGACGACGACATCGACGTGCTGGTGGAAGCCATCGGTGGCACCGACGTGGCCGCCGAACTGGTGGAGGCCGCGTTGGCTCGCGGCATTCACGTGGTCACCGCCAACAAGGCTCTGCTCGGCCTGCGGGGCGAAACACTCCGGGCCAGCGCGGAGTGGCAGCGCAGCAGTCTCTCCTTTGAAGGCGCGGTGTGCGGCGCCATTCCCATCGTGCGCTGCCTGCAAAGCGGTGCGGCCGGCGTGGACATCACCGGCATCACCGGCATTCTGAACGGCACCAGCAACTTCGTGCTGCAGCAGCTTGCCGAGGGTCACAGCCTCAGCGAAGCCGTGCAGACCGCCCAGCGGCTTGGCTATGCCGAAGCCGACCCCACGCGAGATCTGAATGGACAGGACGCCGAAGACAAGCTGCGCATTCTCGCGTGGCTGGCATTTGGAGTGGCACCACACGCCCTCGAGGTGCGACGCCGTGGCCTCGACGAAGACGTCGCGCGCTGGGCGCGTGACGTGGCGGCATCCGGGGACCGGGTAAAGCTGCTGGCGGAGGTGCAGCGCGTGGGCGAGCAGCTCATCGCGCGCATCGAACCCAGGCGGGTCGCGGCCGACGATGCCTGGGCGCGGGTTGATGGACCGTTCAATCGCATCGTGGTGGAGTCACGCTCCGCCGGCTCCCTGGTGTTTCAGGGGCCGGGCGCCGGTGGTCTGGCCACGGCGGGTGCGGTGCTGTCCGACCTCTTGCCTCTCCTTTCGTGATGTCTGCGCCCTCAATTCTTCTGCTGCGTGGGCTGACATCGTGAACAGCCCATGCAGAGGAAAGGAGGGCGCAAAGGCCGCAGAGGGGCAATGGAGTCCTTCGACCTTCTTGTTGACTGCTGTCCAATCCGTGCTGTTTCCGCCGCATCCGTGAAATCCGCGACAGGGCAGTTCAACCCCGAAGGCCTCTCTCACGGTTTGATGCCTCGGGCCTCGAGCAGGCGACGCACCGAATCCACGGGAAGCGGCCGCACCGTCCCGGCGCGGCTGCTCACCGGCGTTGCCATGAGCAGCGCGTTGTACAGGGCCTCCTCGGTGGCTTCGGTGACGGCCTGAAAGAGCGCCGACATGGCATCGTTTCCCAGTTCGTCGTTGGTGTTGACCGACGCGTCGGGTGAGCGGCGCACGCGCGGGTTGGTGCTGAAGGCCAGCACGTAGTCGCCCGAACCGTTCGACGCACTCGAGCCGGTGCGCGCGAGACCCATGATGGCCCGCGCGCCCAACCGCTCGAGATTGCGCGCCAGCAGCGGCGCATCGGTGGCAATGACAATCATGCAGGAGCCGTCGCCCTTCTCGGCGCCGGCATCCCCAGGCGGGCGACCGGCATCACGTCCGGCATCGCGTTCGACATCGCGCTGGAAGGCGTAGCGTCCGAGCAGCGGCCCCACCGGGACGCCGGCCATCTGCAGCACCCCGCCATAGTTGCCCTGCACGAGCACTCCCACGGTGTGGCCACCGAGTGAGGCCGGCAGACGACGCGACGCGGTGCCGATGCCTCCCTTCCAGCCGAACATCACGGTGCCGTGACCGGCACCGACACTGCCTTCGGCCACCGGCCCCGTGGATGCCGCGGCGAGTGCCTGCTGCACCGCGGCCGCCATGCCGGGCCTGGCGCGTGTAGCATTGAGCGCCCCGTCGTTGGTTTCGCCCACCACGGGATTGATGGAACGCACCGACGCGTTCTCCGGCCGCGCCATCATGTACTGCGCCACGGCATCCCCCACCTGCCAGATGCAGAGCGTGCAGGTCAGCAGCAGCGGCGTCTCCAGTTCTCCCAGTTCACGCAGCTGCGTGACCCCCAGCAGCTTGCCGAAGCCGTTGCCCACGTGCAGTGCGGCCGGCACGCGCTCGCGGAACAGATCGCCGCCGTGCGGGACAATGGCCGTGACGCCGGTGCGAATGGAGTCCCCCATCGACACCGTGGCCTGCCCCACCGCCACGCCGGCCACGTCGGTGATGGCATTGAGCGGCCCGGGCCGGAAGACGCCGGGTTTGAGACCGAGGGCGCGCGCCCTGACCTGCGCGGTGAGCGGAAGCGGGAGCAGGCAAAGAGCGAGCAGCAGGACGCGGCGCATGGCAGACAGGCTGGGAGGCGGAAGGGGCAACACGAGACCACAGGCAGGGGGCGATCGGGACCGCCGATGTAGATTGCAGCATGTCGCTGCGTCCCGTCTATGGCCATCAGGCCATACGTCATCGTCTTGCCGTCGCGGCCGCCGAGGGGCGGCTGCCGGCCAGTCTGCTGCTGCAGGGCCCGCGGGGGGTCGGCAAGCAGCGGCTGGCCCTCTGGCTGGGCCAGTTGCTGATCTGCGATCAGGCCCTGTCGGAACGGGCCACCGAGCCCTGCGGGAAGTGCCCCCAGTGCCGCTATGCGGAGCGCGGCATGCATCCCGACCTGCATTGGGTGTTTCCGCGCGCACGACTCAAGGACAGCGATCCTGACGCGCAGGACGCCAAGGAGGACCTGGGTGAGGCCATTGCCGAACGCATGGCGGCCGATGGACTTTGGGGACCGAGCAACGGCACCGAGGCCATCTACAAGTACATGATGCAGCTCGTGGTGCAGCACGCGGCCCGTCGCCCGGCCATGGCACGGCGCGCGGTGTTCGTGCTGGGCGACGCCGAGCGCATGGTGCCGCAGGAGTCGAGTCCCGAGTCGGCCAACATGCTGCTCAAGCTGCTCGAGGAACCGCCGCCGGGCACGACGCTCATTCTCACCTCGAGCGAGCCGGGCACACTGCTGCCGACCATTCGCTCGCGGGTGGTATCGGTGCGGGTGCCGGCGCTTGGCCGCGCCGACGTGGAGGCATTTCTCGATGACCCGGCGGTGGCGCGCGCCCTGTCGCGTGTGCCGCGCGAGGAGCAGTTGGCCCGTGCGGGCGGCACGCCGGGTGCGCTGTTTGGCGGTGAACCGATGCAGGGGGCCTTTGTGGCGGCGCGCGCGCTGCTGGAAGCGGCTCTCGCTCCATCCACGCCCGATGGTCAGGCGCAGCGACTCAAGGTGGCGGCCAAACAGGGAGTGGCCGGAGCCCGCGGCGCATTCAGCGACATGCTCGACGCACTCACACACCTGCTGCATGCACGCACGCAACACCTCGTGGCGCAGGGCGCAGAGCGCGAAGCGCGACGCACCACGATGGCCATTCCGGTGGTGGAGCGCGCGAAGGAACTCACGCAACGCAATGCGATGCCCAACCTGCAAACGGCGGCGCTGCTGGCCGATTTGCATCGACTGCTGAGGTCATGAGTACGCCACATTCTGGTCCGCCAACCCCCCCGGATTCGGCCCGCGCGGAGCCCGCGCGTGACCTGACGCACACTGATGGGGCAGGAAATTTTCGGATGGTGGACGTCGGTGACAAACCGATTTCCGTGCGGTCCGCGTTTGCCTCCGGTTCGATCCGAATGAATTGGGACACGTACAAAGCCATACGAGACAACACTTTAAAGAAAGGCGATGTCATTCCGGTGGCCCGACTGGCCGGAATTCAGGCAGCCAAACGTACGGCTGAGCTCGTTCCCCTCTGTCACCCGCTGGCGTTGTCCGGGGTAGAAGTCCGGGTTAGTCTCGATGAATCCCTTCCCGGTTGCCGGGTCGAGGGATTCGTCAGAACCACCGCCCAAACCGGGGTGGAGATGGAAGCGTTGACAGCCGTGTCCGTGGCGTTGCTCACGATTTACGACATGGCCAAGGCTGTCGACCGGACGATGGTGATTTCCGACATCGTGTTGCGCGAGAAGCGCGGCGGCACGAGGGGGGACTTCATCAGCGGTCCGTGACCGACCAGCTGACCGAGAGGGTTCATGCATACTGTTGACGATAGCAGGACGAAGTACGATGCCGAGTGGCGTCGCCGCCGCATGCAGCGCCGGCGCAACATGCGGCAGGCCAAGCGCAGTTCGGTGGCCGTGGTGTTGCTGGCGCTGGTGCTTGTACTGACAAAGGACCGTGGCGCGCGCCAGGAAGGCGCCGAGACACCACTGCCTTCCGTGGGTGAGGTGCTGGGCCTGCACGGGCCCACGCAGCAGACGGTGGCCGCCGCGCCCCGCGTGCTGCGCCAGGAGCCGCTGGCAGCCATCGCCGATCAACCCATGTGGCGTCGGGCCGGTGACGTGCTCAAGCGCGGCAAGACCAGCCCGTCAGCAACACAGGTGGCCGGCCAGAAGCCCAGCCAGCACGAGTACCTGAATCGCTGGCAGGCCATCCAGAGCTACAGCACGCGCTACCGCATCAAGACCGATCTGGCGCGCCGCATCTACGATGCCTCCATCGCCGCCGGCATCGAGCCGGAACTCGGCTTCCGCGTGGTGCGTGTGGAAAGCGTGTTCGACCCGCGCGCGGTGAGTTCAGCGGGCGCCCTCGGCCTCACGCAGCTCATGCTGGGCACGGCGCGTGCCTTCGAGCCCAACGTCACACGTGAGGATCTGCTCGATCCCGATGTGAACCTGCGTATCGGCTTCCGCTACCTGCGCGGTCTCATCAAGCAGTACAAGGGCGACCTGATGCTGGCGCTGGTGGCCTACAACCGTGGGCCGGTGGCCGTGCAGCGTTCGCTGGCCATGGGAGTGAGCCCGGCCAACGGATACGAGAAGCTGATTACCCGTGGGTATCGCGGGAACGGCATCCTGGACTAACAGCAAACAGCGGTAGCCGAAGCCCGGAAGCCGGGGTCGGAAGCCTTACAGCAGAAGCCAATCAAACGGCACGGCGCGTAGCCGGGCATTTGGCTCCTGTGTTGAGGCTTCCGACCCCGGCTTGCGTTTTGCGCTACCGCTTTTTGCTGTTGCTTCGCACAACCAGCGTCTGTCCCGCCAGAATGCGATCGCCGCGGATGCGGTTGAGTGAACGCAAGCGGGACTCCGTGATGCCATAGCGGCGCGCGATGCCCCCAATGGTCTCCCCGCGACGCACCACGTGCAGCCCGCGCCCCTTGGCCGTGGCCACCGTCGTCCCGTACTTCTCGATGCCCGGGTCTGGCACGTTGCGGGCAAAGGCCAGCGCCGACTTCATGGGCACCCGCAGGGTCTGCCCCGTCACCACATTGCCCTTCTTTGTGGTGCGCAGGCCGGGGTTGAACCAGCGCAGCTGCGCCGAGGTCACGCCGTGCTGCTTGGCCAGGGCCGTGACCGACTTGCTCGTCTTCACCTTGACGGCGCTGTAGCCACGACGGTCGACCTCGGGCAGCGAATCGAGCGCCGCGCGCACCCGTGCCCCGCTGCCCACCGGCACCCGGATCCAGACGGCGGCGTCCGGAGGCGTCACGCCGCGCAGGATGGCCGGATTGAGATCGCGCAGTGTGTCCACCGGCACCGCACCAGCTGACGCCACCACGCTCATGTTGCTGCCGGGCTCCGCCAGCACCGAGTCGTAGGCGTAGGGCGGCAGCGAGTCCACCTGCAGGCCATATCGCTCCGGGACCTTGGCCACCAGCGCCGCGGCAATCAGCTGCGGCACATAGTTCTTGGTCTCCGCGCGCAGATAGTCCTGTTCGGCCAGCGCAAAGAAGCGATCGTCGCCCTCGCTGCCCTCGAGCGCATCGGCATAGCGCGAGAGCCCGCGCGCCACGCGCCCCGGACCGCCGTTGTAGGCGGCGGCCGCCAGATAGAACGACCCGAACTGCTTCTGCAGATAGCCGAGAAAACGAATGGCCGCGTCGGTGGAACGGGCGGGGTCGCGTCGCTCATCCATCCACCAGTCCACGCGCAGCCCCACCTCGCGGGCCGTGCTGCTCATGAACTGCCACATGCCAACCGCCGCCGCGCGCGAATAGGCATGCGGGTCGTATCCGCTTTCGATGAAGGCCAGATAGGTGAGGTCCTCGGGCATGCCGGCCTCACGCAGCTTGGCGCGGATCATGGGCTGGTAGCGGGTGCCCCGGGAGAGACGGGACACGGTGCGCTCCCGCGCCGTGGTGCTGAAGAGCGAGACGTAGTGCGCGACGCGCTCGTGCGTCTCGTAGCTGCGCACATCGATGTCCCAGGACGGCTCTTCGCCCGTCGAATCGGCCATGGCCACTGCGGTGGAGTCGCCGAACACGCCAACCGCGGCATCCACCACTTCATCCCGGGGAGCCGCCTTGGCCGCCGGGCCGGGCGTCACCCGCGCAGGCGAGGGCGCCTGTGCGGGAAGGGGTTGGGGCTCAGCACCGGGCCCGAGCGCGGGGCGCAGGCCGGGCTGACAGGCGGTGCTGACGGCGACTCCGAGAGCCCACACCAGCGCAGGTCCGCGTCTGGCGAGGAAAGTCGTCCACAGCCCCGCGCGCAGGAAGGAGGCGGCAGGGTTCACGCCAACAACCTACCCCGATCTCGGTGCGGAGGACACCGTGCCGGGCCCCGGAAACCGAGACCGGCGTCACAGTCACGGCCCTGGCGTCAGCTCAGGTGACAGGTCGGGCCGGCGGGCAGATGGGGCGCGACCAGGCGGTTCACGGCCTGCAGGGCCGCGCGGGCGGCGGTGGTGATGGCGTCTCCCTCGTCCACGGCGGCGCCAATGACCTTGGTGCCCTTGCCCTCATGACGCACGACGGCCGCCACCATGATCACGGTGGCATCAAAGGCCCGCACGGGTTTGACGCCGATCAGCTCAAAGGTGAGGGTCGGACCCGTGGCCTGGGCCAGCGCATCGAAGGTGGCCAGCGCCGCCAGACGCAGGTCACCACCGGGGCAGGTGCTGCCCTCGTGGGTGGCGGTGAACTCGCGTCCATCCGCCTGGCCATTTCCAATCGGCTCTGAGGGGCGAACAAAGCTCACCCGCACCCGTGAGCGCGCGCCGGCCAGCAGCTCCAGCTGGCAGCCTTCCAGCCGCAGCCGCGCCGCATCCGCCACCACCGTCTGGGAAGTATTGGGCGAAGTGAGCATGCGCAGGACGACGATTGACGGCCCGTACTGGCAACGGCCGCGGGCGTGCAACCATGCCGACGGCCCGTCTAGGTGTCGGCCACCACACCCGCTTCAAGGGCAAAGCGCGTGAGCCCCGCCACCGAGTGGATCTGCAGCTTGCGCATGAGGCTTTCGCGATGCGCCTCCACCGTGCGCCGACTGATGCCCAGCTCCGCCGCGATGGCCTTGTTCGTCAGACCGCGGGCCACCCCGCCCAGCACGTCCTTTTCCCGCGGCGTCAGCTGCTCGAGCTGCGAGGCCGGGCTGTTGTCCATCACGGCGTCGGCCGACGAAAGACGGCGCACCACCGCCGGACTGAAGAAGGTCCCGCCGGCATGCACGGCGCGAATGGCCGCGCGCAGCTCTTCGCCGGCAGAGTCCTTGAGCAGATAGCCATGCGTCCCGATACGCATGCCCTCCCGCACGTACTCGCTCTGGTCGTGCATGCTGAGCAGCAGCACGCGCGTCCCTGGCAGGGCCTCCAGAATGCGCCCGGCGGCCTTGAGCCCCGTTTCCTCCGGCATGGTGATGTCGAGCACCACCACATCGGGCCTGAGCTGGACGGCGAGATCGACCGCGAGGCGACCGTTCGACGCCTCGGCCACCACTTCGATGAGCGGGTCGGCGTCGAGCACGTAGCGCAGGCCTTCACGCACGAGGGCGTGATCATCGGCCAGCAGCACGCGAATGGGAGAAGCGTCGGTCACGTCAGGGAGTCAGGTCGCGCGGGAACGGGGACGCGGATGAGCAGCTCCGCGCCGGGATCACGATTGGAAATCTGCAGTGCACCACCGGCGCTGTGCAGGCGTTCCCGCATGCCGGTCAGGCCCATGCGTTGGTCGGTGTCAAGCAGACGTCCACCGGGCGCCGTGGGGAATCCGCGCCCATCGTCGCGGACCCGCAGCCGCAG